>Ga0099364_10000565_pt1 | contig 63056 bp, 39 predicted proteins | sample TergutTh196P3_FD_73070 | JGI IMG/M metagenome (GOLD analysis project Ga0099364, IMG submission 73070) | Microcerotermes parvus P3 segment gut microbial communities from Pointe-Noire, Republic of the Congo - Th196 P3 | ecosystem: Host-associated > Arthropoda: Insects > Digestive system > Gut ... | reverse complement strand
TTATCTTAAATTTGCCCGCCGCCATTGCCGCTTCCCAAACCGTGCCCTCGTTCAATTCCCCGTCGCCGAGCACCGTATATACCCTGGAAGCGAAGCCGTCAAGGCGCGCAGCCAGCGCCATGCCAAGCGACGCCGAAAGCCCCAGTCCCAGCGGCCCTGTGGAGAGCTCGACGCCCGGGGTGTCTTTCGAACTGGGATGCCCCTGCAGCCTTGTTTCGAAATCGCGCAGGGTATCTATTTCCTCATACGGGAAGAACCCCTTTTCAGCCAGCGAAAGATATAGCATCGGCGCCGCGTGCCCTTTGCTGAGCACTACCCTGTCCCGCGCGGGGTCTTTCGGGTTGGCGGGGTTTACGTTGGCTTGGTGGAAATACAGGCTCACCAGTATTTCGCAGACAGAAAGCGAGCCGCCCGGATGCCCTGTCTGTTTGGCGTGCAGGACGTCGATGAGCTTGGCCCGGAACTTCCGGCACAATCCATCCAATTCTTTGCGTTTTTCTGCGGTTATAGGCATAAATATCTCCCTTTCTTCACGTATGTTGCGGTTTTAATCTTCAAATTCTTAAAATGTTGCCGAGTCAAGTGTAAAATGTTGCGATTTATTGTATTGCTATATTGTTAAAAATCGGTGTTGATTGGCAGCGGAAGCGAATTTTGCGAGTGGCTTTTAAATCATAATAAATGACTATATGTCCACGGGTAGTATAAACACCTTGCACCCTTGCTTGTTTTCGAATACATCAAAAGCTTCTTTCCATTCACTTACCGGATATTTATGCGTGACCAACGGCTCTAGCCGCACCTTTCCGGCCTCTTGCAACGACAGCGCCATGCGCCAGCTCTGGCGGCGGGAGCCCAATGAGCCGGAAAAACGGATCTCGCGGTAGTTGATGGCTTCCAAGTCAAATTGTATGGGCTTGCCCGGCAGGCCGATCTGGACAAACCAGCCGCGCTTCTTTACAAGCCTGAGCGCTGTGTTTATCGCGGCAGGGGCGCCCGAGCATTCCAAAACAACGTCCGGGCCCGCGCCGCCCGTAAGAGTATCGAGAGCTTGCCCCAAATCCTCTTCTCCAATATTGATTGTGTGGTCTATCCCCAGCGAGCGGCCGAGCGCAAGGCGCTCCTCGTCGACGCCTGCGCCGGACAGCACCACCGTCGCCCCGTACGCCTTAGCCGTTTGGGCCGCCATCAGCCCGATGGCGCCGGGGCCGGTGACCAGCACCACATCCTGTGGAGATATTTTGCACAGATCGCCAATCGCGTGCGTCACGCAGGCGAGCGGCTCGGTCATGGCGGCGGACGTGAACGACACCGAGTCCGGTATAGCATGCACGCGGCCTTCCGGCACGACTGTATAATTCGCAAACGCCCCGTCATACCAATATCCGAGCGTCCTGCGCTCGGGGCAGAGATTGTACCAACCTGTACGGCACAGCTCGCAGGCGCCGCAGTACGAAAACGCCGTTTCGGAAACGACGCGGTCGCCAATGGCGCATGTTGAAACGCCCTCGCCCAATGCGTCCACGACGCCCGAAAATTCATGCCCGATGATGACCGGCGGCTTCACGGGTATAGCAATGTCGCTGTGGTAAATGTGTAGGTCGGAGCCGCATATTCCGGCTTCCGCTATTTTTATCCTGACCTGCCCCGGCCCCGGCTCAGGCACGGGCACGTCCCGGACTTCCAAGTTGCCCGGGCCTTCCGCGTATTTGAATAATGCTTTCATAGTCACAGATATTCCTTTTCATTTGTATTATCGGTAGTATATCGCAACAGATGGTCAATTACAATGTTCGCGTCCGCCAGACGGAAAGCGCAACCACTAGTGCAACCGTTAATGCAACCATTAATGCAACCATAAGAAAAACAAAAAGCGGCGGCAGTGCGCAATGCATGCATATGTATGTGTGTATGTACAATATACTTATACAATATATTTATACGATACTTATACGCATATATTGCGACTGCCGCCGCTTATCCGATAATATGTCTTGTCTTACTTGAAATAGCGCTCCAGCAGCCCCTGGAACGCGCAGCCGTGGCGCGCCTCGTCCTTGCACATCTCATGGACTGTGTCGTGGATGGCGTCGTAGTTCAATTCTTTCGCCCGCGTCGCAATAGCCTTTTTACCCGCGCATGCGCCGTGTTCGGCCTCCGCGCGGAGCTGGAGGTTCTTCTTCGTGTCGGCGTAAACGACCTCGCCCAGCAGCTCGGCGAACCTGGACGCGTGATCAGCTTCCTCAAACGCTATGCGCTTGTAGGCTTCGGCGATTTCCGGGAACCCCTCCCTTTCGGCCTGGCGGCTCATCGCCAGATACATGCCAACTTCGGTGCACTCGCCGGTAAAGTTCGCGCGGAGACCCTCGAGGATTTCGCTGTCGACGCCGGCCGCGACGCCGATCCTGTGCTCGTCAGCCCAGGCAAACTTGCCTGCGGCCTGTTCCGTAAACTTTGATTGGGCCGCGCCGCACTGCGGGCATTTCTCGGGCGCCGCCGCGCCTTCATGTACATAGCCACATACCGTGCATACAAACTTTTTCATTGTAAATAACCCCTTTCCGCCATATATATTAAAATATAATTTAAATATACCCTGTATGGGCGATTCGTTTAATATTATTTTGCAACAGTTCAAAACTAACCGATACAGTGTTTTATTTATTTTTCTTTCATGCACCATGCGGTCGCGCTGACTATAAGCGGCTTCATCTTATCTACGGCGTCGACCGTGTGGCCCGGGCCCAAGCAGCATATGCGCCCTTTTCCGAATTCATGCGCCCAGCCCCCTATCTCCGTCCCATGTTCCGAGCGCGACGCCATAAACGGCTGCGTCTTCTCTACGTCGACATAACAAAAATAATGCTCGTCGGGCGCTTCAAACGGCTCGACCCCGGCCATGATCGGATGGCCGACGCCTGGCATGTCGCAGTTGTATACCGGCGGCTGCCCCTGGGGGTGCATAATGAAACGCGCGTGCGTAAGCCCGTATATCGGCGTGCCCTCCTTAATGCGCGTAAGGCCCGCGTGGATGTACAGCATGCCCATGCCGTTGTCAGCCATGCGGCATATTGCGGCTTGATCCTCGTCGGACAGCGACTCCTCCTGCTGCATTGCGGCGGACAGCACAATGGCGAAATCGGGCGCCTTTTCCGCTCTAGACAGCGTCAGCATGGATTTGTCGGTTTTTAGGTCCCAATCGCCGAACAGTTCATTGATCATCGCTTCGTATGTCGTGTCCGGGTGCCACCTGTCGTGCCATATAACCAAAACTGATTTTTTCATTACAAACCTTCCTTTCTAAAACTAATTAACACTTCAACAAGCTAATTAACACTCTTAATAAAACATGTTACCAAATCATGCGTGGAAATACAATTTATAAATAAAAAACGATCCTCACCTTAGCCGAATCGCACGTGATTCATGATATAATCTTGCATTGATCCAATGGATAGCCAGAAAACATATAGGGTAGACAAAAACAAATAGGGTAGACAAAAAAGCAAGGGGAGATTCAAAAATGGCGCCACCGCGCAAAACGGTCGATCTGATAGTGCCGTGCTATAACGAGGGCCCGTCGCTCGCGCGATTTTTTGAAGAGACATGCGCCCAAATCAATAAAATGCCGCAATATGCGTTCCGATTCATATTTGTTGACGACGGCAGCGCCGACGACACGCTAGCGATCATTTCTGATTACGCGCGCGAATATGAAAACGTCAACTATATATCGTTTTCGCGCAACTTTGGCAAGGAAGCGGGCATATATGCGGGGCTGAAAAATGCCTCGGCCGATTACGCTGCAGTCATCGACGCGGATTTGCAACATCCGCCGCGCATGCTGGCCGACATGCTGTACGCGCTGGATGAGGAGGGCTATGACAGTTGCTCGGCGCGCCGCGTCAGCCGCGAGGGCGAGCCGCGCATAAAAAGTTTCTTCGCGAGGGCGTTTTATAGGCTTATCAACAGAATGTCGGACGTGGACATCGCCGACGGGGCGGTCGATTATCGTATGATGACGAAACAAATGGTGGGCGCCATCCTCGAACTTTCCGAAGTGCAGAGGTTTTCCAAGGGCATTTTCGCATGGGTCGGTTTTAAGACAAAGTGGATCGAGTTTCACAATGTCGAACGGATCGCGGGGGAGACCAAGTTTTCGTTCTGGAAGCTGTTTAAGTACGCTCTGGAGGGCATAACGGCATTTACTACCGTGCCGCTCCGGTTCGCGTCGTTCGCCGGCGTCGCATTTTCGTTTATTTCTATGATTCTTATACTGTACGAGTTGATAAAATACATGTTTATCGGCACGGACGCCCCCGGGTACCCTTCCACGTTCATTATGCTGTTGCTGATCGGCGGCATCATGCTTTTGTCCTGCGGCATCCTGGGCGAGTATCTGGCTCGCATGTATATGGAAACTAAACGCAGGCCCATATATATTGAAAAGCGGACCAGTTTTCACAGGGGCGGCGCGGAAGGCGACGTGGAGAGCGGCGTGGAGAGCGGCGCGGAAGGCAGTGCAGAGGGCGCCGGAGAATAGCATTTGGATAAACTAAAACGTCTATACCAGTGGGCGGAGCGCCGTGCGGGCGGCCCGCAAAATATGGAAAAAATTAACTACCTGATATTCGGCGGGCTTACTACGTTTGTAAACTACGCGGTGTTTTTTCTTGTGGACGCGTTGCTGCGTTCCGAGTATTCCTACCTCGTCGCCAACGGTATAGCCTGGGTCGCGGCTGTCGCCTTTGCGTTCGTAACCAATAAAATAATTGTTTTTCGGAGTAAAACCAATAGCGCGGGCGCCCTCCTACGGGAAGCGGGCGCGTTTGTAGCTGCGCGGGTTGTTTCGTTGCTCATTGAATATGCATGGATGCTGCTGGCCGTAGAGGTCTTGTCCATTCACAAATATGCCGCAAAACTCATAGCGGCCGTCGTAGTTATTATATTGAACTATTTTTTCAGTAAGCTGTTCATATTCCGGCACAAAAACGAAATGGGGGACGCGCTCGGAGTCGGCAGCGATGCAGATAGTGACGACGCGGGCAGCGCGGTAGGGGGCGACGCGGGCGGCGCGGACTGCGTGGGCGCCGCGTTGAGATGGCTGAAACGGAACGTTTATTTGCTGCTCTCCTTTTTTATGCCAATTATGCTGCTGTTAATAGCGTTCGCCGTTATAGAAGTCTATCCATTCGGCAAAAACTCCATTCTGATAATTGACAACCACCACCAATACACCCCGTTCATCATGGAATTCGGGAATATCTTGCGCAGTGGGGGCAGCCTGCTCCATTCGTGGATCGGGGGCCTGGGGTCAAATTATCTGTCCAGGTTGGCATATTATCTGTCAAGCCCGTTGAATGTGCTCGCGGTTTTTGTCAGCGACACCCATGCTACAGAGTTTGTGCTTGGGCTTGTATTGCTCCGCGCGGGCGCCGCCGGTTTGGCTATGTTTGCTTACCTCAGATCAAAATTTCGCTCCCAGGGCTTCTTAACGGTCGCTTTTGCCGTCATGTACGCATTGTGCGGCTATTTCCTCGCGTATTACTGGAACATCATGTGGTTTGACTGCATCGCCCTGTTCCCCATCGTCGCGCTCGGGATCGAGCGGCTGGTCGACCGAGGGACGGGGCTGCTCTACTGCCTGACGCTGTCATACACAATAATATCGAATTATTTTATAGCTATAATGATTTGCATCTATTCGGCCTTGTATTTTTTCGCGTACATTGCGAGCGGCGCCGACAGCCACAGTCGGCGATGTAACACAAACCTCAGCGAGCGCCCCGGCGCCGCCGCGCCGCATTTTTTTGCGCACATCGCCCGCAGGACCGGCCTTTTCGCTGTTTATTCGCTTATCGCCGGGGCCCTGTCGGCGATTATTACGCTACCCGCGTATTTCGGCCTGCTCCACTCCTCGGCGGCGGGCGCGGAATTACCGAAAACTGCGCGCCTGTATTCGAACATATTGGATATCATCGCGAATCATCTCGCATTGATCAAACCGTCCATAATGGTAGGGCTGCCGAATATCTATTGCGGCATTGCCGTGCTTCCGTTTGTCGCTTTCTATTTTCTCAACAGGAAGATCCCGGTTCGGGAAAAAATTACCAACGGCCTTTTGGTTTGCTTCTTTATAATAAGCTTCAATTTGAACACGCTCGATTTCCTGTGGCACGGTACGCATTTTCCGAACTCGCTGTTCTTCCGTTTCGCGTTTTTATATGTTTTTCTGATCCTGACAATGTCTTATAACGCGCTTTTGAAAATCGACGCCACCGGCGGGCGCATGCTGTTCGCCGTATTCGCTCTGCTCTTAGGCTTCATATTGTTTATGGAGGTGCAGCCGGCTGAAAAGACGACCAAGTGGACAATTTACGGCAGTATCGCATTTGCCATCATCGAAGCCCCGGCACTGGCTTTCTTGATAAAAAAGCGTCGCGAGGAAAGTCATGCTTTCGAGGAAAGTCACGCATCTGATGAAAGATGCGCCGTGGAGCTGGATGTTCCTAAAAAACCGATTCGAGCGACGCCAAAAATCGCCGAACTGCTGCTCGCCGCGTTGATCTGCGCGGAAATCGCAGTTAACGCAGGTTATGGGATCGGGGAGGCCGGTGTTTTTCCGAAGCAAAACTATTTCATGCGGACAGGCGAAATCAAGCCCACGGTCAACAAGGTCAACCAGTTGGAGCAGGCGGGCGGCCCCGCGTTCGAGCGGATGGAGTTCACTACGCATACAACGTACAACACGCCGATTATATACGGGTACAAGGGGATTTCATATTATTCGTCCACGTCTTATGTCGCCGTAAACGATCTATTTGGCAAATTGGGCTTGATCCATTCAAACGCGTGGTATGTGTACCGCAGCGCGCCGCCCACGCTAAATTCCATGTTCGCGATCCGCTATCTGCTCAGCCAGGACGGCGCATACGACAACGGTATATATGATGATGTACATGATATTTATAAGGAAGCGACAGCTATCGGCGATGCAGTTTTGGACGGCGTATCGGGTGACGATGCCGCTTGGGGTGGCGAATTGGGCGAAGACGCCGCTTTGGGCGGCGCTACAGATGACGAAGCCGCTTTCGATAGTGCAGAGCCGACGGTCATGGTCTATGAAAACCCATTCTTTTTGCCTGTCGGCTTTATGGTGGACGAAGATATCCTGTCATGGAACATGGCGCAAGCAAACCCGTTTTTATTTCAAGAGGATTTTTACAGGCGCGCGAGCGGGCTTGCCGTACCGCTGTTCAGGAAACTGGACCCGCGCATTGAGCGGCAGGAAAATATGACTATCACATCCGAGGGCGGGGCGGACGGCGTCCGACGCTACCAGACGGCGGACGATGGCCGCGCCGCCAAGGCTGTGTACACGGTGACCGCCCGGAGGGACGGGCCGGTGTACTTCTACGTAAAAAGCCCGAGGATCGAAACCGTCCAAGTGCGAAACATCACGGCTTCCGAGCGTGGGGCGTCCGAACCGGCGGGCGTCGCCCGCGACCACAATATCAAGTATCCTTATATAATCGACGCACAGTATGCCCGCGCGGGCGATGAAGTGGAGATCCAATTGATGTTCGAATTGGCCGAAGCCGACTCGTTCACGCTGCTCGCTTACGATTTCGACGCGAACGCGTTCGGCGATGCGTGGGACATTTTGAGGGCGCAGGGGCTGGAGGTGACTGGCTATACGGACACACGGCTTTCGGGTGAGATATCCGTAACAAAGCCGGGCCTCATGTACACGTCGATCCCCTATGATATAGGTTGGCGTATAACGGTAAACGGCGAGCCGGCCAACGTGGAGTATGTAGGCGGCGGTGCGCTTATCGCGGTACGATTGCCGGCAGGCAGGCATACAGTTGAGTTCCGGTACATGACGCCGGGGTTGATCCCGGGTGCGCTTATTACGTTGTGCGCCGTGCTGCTATTGACGGGAGGGCAAATGCTGCGCGTCAAAAGGCGCGATGAGGACATCGCGCCCTACAACACATAAATACCCGCACAAAGTGATGAGGACATCGCGCCCTACAACACATAGGTACCCATTTAATGCGATGAGGACATCGCGCCGCGGGGCGGACGACCGGAGCGGTCGTCCCTACATTCCGAACATGCGCTCTTTTAGATCCAAATAATATAGGTAATCTTCTGTTTTGACATTCGGGGGGCAGCGGTGATCGCAAAACGGGATGAAACCGCCGCGCTCGACCAAGCGCACGAGCGACTTCATGTAGGCGTCGATGGCGTCCTTGCCAAAACCGAGCTGTATCTTGTCCACGCCGCCCATGATGCGCAGATCCTTGCCAAACTCATCCAGCAGCGTCCCCGGATGCGCGCACCCATTGACCTCAAACGGGAACAGGCAGTTGACGCCGTTGTCGAGAAAGTATTTCATAATCGGCCTTACGTCGCCGTCACAGTCTATGTACCAAAGCTTTATGCCGTGGCTGCGCAGCTTGTCGCCTATCCTGCGGTAGCGCGGGCCCACGACGTCGCGAAAAAAGCTCGTCGACACGATGGGGCCGTTTTTAAAGCATATGTCCTCCCATCCGGAGGCGTAGTCGAACTGTATGTGGGGCAGCAAAATATCGAGCGACCGCTCCACGATAAGGCAGCAGGTCTCGACCATGTCTTCCACCATTTCGGGGTAATCGTAGCACGCGTACGCGAGCCCCTCAAAAGTGAGCATATCGCGGATCTTGCCAATCATCGAGCCGCAGTTTATGCCGAGCGGGTAGTCCCGATCGTTCGGGTGGCGCTTTAGCACCTCTTCCGGCGGCGGGACGCGCGTGTCGTCGTCAATCCGGAAGCGCTCGGCTTTGCACCGCTTCCAGTCCTCCGGCGTGACGATGGTCGCGCTGATATAGTGCGGGATGGTGTCATGCTTATCTTTGGGGATTTCTGCAGTCAGCCCGTCGCCGTTGATGATAATTTGGGTGGTCTCGGTCTCCCGGACGACCCGTTGCTCGAACGGCGGGTTCATCCAGTTGTGGCCGCCCGCGACGTGTATCTTGTCAAAATTGAAAAATATATCCGCTTCCGCGTTGCCCGTAATGCCATTGTCGACAAAAATGTCCCATTCGCGGAAGTTTTCTTCCCAATACCCAAATTCCATGTTGAAACAGCGATCGACGGGTTTATAGTGCATCTGGTTGTTGAAGCGTTCGCGGTCCGTCATCGTGCCCTTCCACTTCGGGCGGCACGGTTCAATATGCTTATTATGCTTCCCCGCATGCGTGGCTGCCGCTTTTGTCGGCTCAGGCATTTCAATACCTCCCGGTTATTTATTAAATCATTGCGTCCACTGATAATCTTAGACAATTATGCAACCGCAGGCCGCCAAAGTCAAGGCGCGATTTCGCATGGTGCGATTTTGCGCCAATTAACGCCAGCCAACTGATTAACGCCAATTTGCGTCATCTCAATTAACATTAATTTGCGTCACCAAATTTGCGTCGTCCATGCGAAAAAATATTTGCCGGGCTTGATACATGGCTATGATGTGTTATAATGTATTTTAATTTCAGTACGATTTTAAGCGGGAGGGCAACTCAATGAGCCAGATTTTAGTCGAAATCAACGAAAGCCTCCAAGCCGGCAAGGCTAAGGCGGTGGCCGATCTAGTCACAAAAGCGCTCGAAGACGGCATCGCGCCCAAGGATATCTTAGAAGAAGGCATGCTCAACGCGATGAGCGTTATCGGCGACAAGTTCATGGTCAACGAAATTTATGTGCCGGAAGTCTTGATAGCTGCGCGCGCCATGAACAGAGGCATGGAAGTGCTAAAGCCCAAGCTGATAGCAGAAGGCGTAGAGTCAAAAGGCGTCGGCGTTATCGGCACGGTCAAGGGGGACCTGCACGACATCGGCAAAAACCTCGTCAAGATGATGATGGAGGGCAAGGGGATAGAGATGCACGATCTTGGCGTCGACGTGTCCCCGGAACAGTTCCTCGCTGCGGCAAAAGAACACAATGCCACCATTATTTGTCTGTCGGCCCTGCTGACGACTACGATGGGCGAAATGAAGAATGTTGTAGACGCAGTAAAGGCCGAAGGGCTGGAAGGCAAAGTTAAGGTTATGATTGGCGGCGCCCCCGTCACGCAGGCGTATTGCGATCAAATTGGCGCGGACTGCTACACGGCGGACGCGGCGTCGGCAGCCAATGCGGCTATGGCGTTTTTAACAGCATAGTTTTATTGTATTTATCCGCGCAGATACCTAAAAATTGAATATTAATACCGAATGCGGCACAAGCCAATTTTAGCGGACTGATATAGTAGCGCGGGGTTGGCTTGTCGTGTGCATTTTTATCATTAATTAACGTCAGGGTTTCGGAGGTATTTTGTGGAAAAAAAGATTGTAGAAAAATTAAACGCAACTACGAGCTTACTGGGATTTGGCGCCATGCGGCTCGCGATTCACGACGACGGCTCTATCGATTATGATACATGCAGGGAGATGATCGACAAAGCCATCGCAGGCGGCATCAATTATTTTGATACGGCATATGTTTACCACGCGCAGAAAAGCGAGATTTTCCTTGGCGACGAACTGGTTTCGCGCTATCCCAGGGACAGTTTCTATCTGGCGACAAAACTGCCCACATTCCGGGTCGCAAAAGCGGAGGAAATGGACGAAATGCTCGGCGAGTCGCTCCGGAGGCTCAAAACGGACCATATCGATTTTTATCTGATGCATTCGCTGTATGGGGAATCATGGGAGAAAATGAAGTCGTTCGGCGTCTTCGATTTCATCGAAAACGCGAAAAAGAGCGGCAAAATCCGGCGCATCGGGTTTTCGTCACATGCGAACCCGGAGGAATACCAAAAAATCATCGACGAATACCCCGGATGGGAGTTTACGCAGATCCAGGTCAATTACGCGGACTGGGATATGAAGCCGGGGATCAGGGAATGCTACGAGATCGCCGAAAAGGCCGGCGTCCCCGTCATCGTAATGGAGCCGGTGCGCGGCGGCGGTTTGGCGAACCCAGACGCGCCGGCGGTGAAGAAGATCAGCGAGATGCTAAAGCCCGGCGTCACCCCGGCGTCCGTGGCGCTGCGCTGGGCCGCCGGGCTAAAGGCGGCGTTCTGCGTCCTCAGCGGCATGTCCGCGGTGGCCCAAGTCGAAGAGAACCTAAAGACATTTTCACCGCTGGCGCCGCTCGCGGCGGACGAGCAAAGGGCCATTGATGAGACCATCAAAGTCATGAAAAGCTATCCAACGGTCCCATGCACATCGTGCGAGTACTGCCTTAGCGGCTGCCCAAAGGAAATCCCGATCGACGAACTGTTTGATAGGTACAATTCCTATCTATATTATAAGAACACCCGCCAATTCTTGCAATTCAACCCCGGCGAGGGCAGCGGCCCCTCCGACTGCATCGAATGCGGTGCATGCAAGGATGTCTGCCCGCAGCACATAGACGTTCCCGCCGAGTTGAAGCGGGTTGAAGCGCTGCGCAAGGAGTGCGCCTCCGGGCAATAGGGCGAGATTGCGAGTCGAAGCGCGTTGCGCGGCCGCAATGACGGTGGGTAGCGGGCGGCGGGCGCCGTTCGGGTGTTACGAACTAGTAGTAGTTATTGTCCTGTTACGGCGAACTATGTTATAATTTTTTTGACTAGCAGACGAGGGAGCCGGGCATTGTTCAAGTCTATCCAGTGGAGACTGGTCATCATCTTTATCATAGTCGCAATCGCTTTGGTAATGCCTGTTGGGCTGGTGTTGAACAACAGGGTCGAGGCGATATACTACGACCGTTTTGTCGCGGGCGTCGAGAGCGGATTTAGAAATTGGCAGGTCAACGAAGGCGCGTACACCCTCGACGACATGCTGCAGTATCTGCGGGACGAGATGAACGCGACTTTCCTGTTCAGCCTCGACGAGTACAAAACATATACGGTCATTGACAAGGCCAACATCAACAACATCGTCCATTCGTCGGACGGCCTGTACAATTCCAACATGAGCAAGTTCCTGTCGGAAATTTTGGGCTCACACAATTTAATCGCGGTCCTCGGGGGCGCACAGGAAGGCAAGGAAAGCATCGTCATCCGCGCGGACAGCGAGCGCTTTTACGACTATGCCCGCCTCGTGCGCCTCTTGGACGGCGAATATATCATTTACTTCCGCTACAACAGCGCCGCCTGGAGCTCGCTCACCGACGCGTTCAGCAACGCGATAAGCTTCAGCATCGCACTGGCGCTGCTCATTGCTACCGTTTCCGGCTACCTGCTGGCGCGGACGATAACGGATCCGATCAAGACGCTGATGAACACGGCGAACCGGATCGCGAACGGCGATCTGGATCAGGCCGTCGAGGCGAAGTCTGACGACGAGATAGGCAAGCTCACGGACGCGTCTAATAAAATGGCAAAGGCGCTCAAAGCCAACCTGGAAGAAATTACGAGCGAGAAGAACAAGCAGGAAAATATCCTCAACTATTCGCAGGACGGGATCATCTCATATAATATGAAGGGCGAGGTGATTCTGTCCAACCCCGCCGCCACGGAAAAACTCGGGCACGACTTGGCGAACACCCCGTTTGACGCGTTCGCAGCCCGTTTCGAAATGGGCGACCGGACAGCGCAGGGCATCCTGGACTCGGGCGAGCTGAGCAACTGGGAGCTGACGGTTGAATATGAGGATCGGGCGCTGGAAATCTATTGCTCAGTTTTTTCGGACATCGCCAACAAGCCGGGCGGCATTATCGCCGTCATCCACGACGTAACAGAGCAGCAGCGGCTCGAAAACATGCGCCGGGAATTTGTGGCCAATGTCTCGCACGAACTGCGCACGCCGCTGACCTCGATCATCAGCTACTCCGAGTCCCTGCTCGACGGCGGCATAGAAGATCGGGAGACTTCGGAGCGTTTCCTCAACGTCATCCATTCCGAGGCCGACAGGATGGCTAAGCTCGTTAGCGAACTGCTCCAGCTCTCGCGGTTCGACAACAACCAGGCGCGATGGTCCTTTGGGCGCACCGACATCGTAATGACGGTCAAGAGCTGCGTTGAGCACCTGCAGATTAGCGCGCAGGAGAAGTCGCAGGCGCTGACGTACTATGTCTTCGGCGGGGTGCCGGACATATGGGCCGACAAGGACAAGCTGGCTCAGGTTTTTATCAACGTGATCGGCAACGCCATCAAATACACGCACGACGAGGGCAACATCACCGTCTATATCAGCAGGATGGCGGAAGAGGTACATATCAAGGTGAGCGACACGGGCATCGGCATACCGAGCGAGGACATCCCGCGCCTGACGGAACGCTTTTTCCGCGTCGACAAAGCCCGCTCGCGCGAGATGGGCGGCACGGGGCTGGGCCTCTCCATCGCGGAGGAGATCATCGGCGCGCACCAGGGATCGATGAGCATTCTGTCGGAGCTTGGCAAGGGCACGGACGTGCTGATCCGCCTGCCGATCGACGGCGCCACCGCCGATGCGGACACCGTGGTCGCCTAGATCATCCACATCTTTTTCAACCTTTAATAATCTTTTAAAACCGATGTAACTGTTATGTAACAGTACTTTGATATAATGTGCTTATAAAGTGTATTCGTGTATCTAAACGACTAATAAACCACATTATCTTGTAATATAAGATTTATGAACGAACAATGAAAAACATAAAGCTAATTTTTACATTTATTATTTTGTTTAGCGTAATGGCTCTTGTCCCTTGCGCCGTTTTCGCTTCCGGCGGGTCTGCCGGAGGCGGTTTTGGCGTTGTTTTGAACGCTAGCGCAGTCGCTGCGCGGGTCGGCGGCGGCAGCAGCGCGGACATCGGCGGCGGCGCTAACACTCGCTATACGGCGGGCAGCGCGGATACCGGCGCCAACGCAGACACCGGCGCGCAGAGGGCGCTGCCGGCCTCCCCCTCCAAAGCGCTGTATGCGTACGACGGCTATGAGCAATATGAATATGACAATTTTTTCGCATATGACTACTACCATACAAGGTATGTACAGCCGACGCCCACCCCGTCGCCCGCCCCTACGCCCACGCCGGCGGCGTCCAATGCGGTAAGCGGCGCAGGTGGAGCGAACGGCACAGGCGGTTCGGCTGCTGCGGGCGGCTCCGGCGGTTCAGCTGGCGCGGCTGCGGCAGGCACTCCGACGCCTATTCCTCCGTCTGCCACCTCGGGCGAGCTGTCCGGCGCGGCGCCTCTTGCTGCCACGCCTTCGCCAACACCGACCGCTGCGATTCTATACAGCGACCAATATATAGATGACTCCATGGCGCCGGCGGCAGCGGCTTTTGGCGCCGACCAAATATTGGAACGGCTGATTGAACGGATTGGGCAGAACCTGGCCGACGCTGACGTCATTGTAATCGAGCTGGAAGACGCTGTGCCGGCGGAACTTGCGGATCTTTCGGAGCTGACTGAAATGGCGGAGGACGACGAATCGCCGGAGGGCGCGCTGCCCGGCGCCGCGTTGCTGGTGCTCATTAACATGACCAACCCCAATGGGGATGAAGTGGAGATCGTATATAAAAACACTTACTCGATATGCGGCGTGCGCGACGATGACGCCGATCCCGAGGAGCCCGTCATTATATTCCTTACGAGATTCGACGCGGAAACAGGCGCATATACAGAGTTTGCCGATGTAGACGGCGAAGCTCAATGGACGGTGGGTTCCAATGGCGTGTTTACGCGCAGCGTCCTGCTTGAAGAGGGCGAGAATCATTTCGCAATCGCAGCCTGTACGGCTTCCGTCATTGAAGCCGCGCAGACAGAGGGCCGGTATATAGAAGACCACGAAATTCAAGTGGTCACATTTACTATCCTGTACCGCTCCCAAAATGTCACCGAAAAGATCAGCGAACTTCTTAAAGAACTGACGATTGCGAATATCCTTAAGGAGATCGATAATCACTAACAAAGAGCGCCTGAAGTCGCTGCTGCTGGTTGTATTATTAGTATCTAGCATGTTACAGGTGTGGGTCTTGTGGGGCGATGTAAGCCACGGGTTTCCGCTACCTTTTGTTTTGGGCGCAACTATCGGTCAGGAAGTCAGGATAAACCAATCGCGCTCGGATTCTGATGTCGCGGGCGCCGCTTCTTTGATCTTCAACCCATACCGCATCACAATCTGTGACGGCGGGCAGCAGACGCACAAAACACAGCGGGCGCATTACCCGGTTTCCAGAAAAAGCGAACTGTTCGCCACTATTAACACGCGCAGCAGGGCTTTTTTTGAAGATGTAATGGTTGTGGCTCCGGAACCAGAAGTCCCTATTGAAAAATGGGGCGAGCTGGTTTCGGAGCGCAGCGTGCTTATCGAGTTTCGGGCTGCGATATCCCAAGAAATCATAAAATGGCTTTTTGATCGCAGCAACACGACGCCCGGCGCCCCCTCTGAAATTAAGAAGCTTTTGATTGTTCCCGAAGAAAATGCCAGCAAACAGTCTGTTTGCTTATATGTCTTAACCAACGAGCGCATAGTCCGCGTATTTTCTCCCTCAGCCAATTATTTCGATATGCAAAAACTGATCAATGACGGCATCAGCATGCTCAGCGCCGCCGCCACTGTTACCGCCGAAGAACCAGGCTATGAACCTGATTTTATTGATTATCCATACGATGGTTCATTCGACGATGAATTCGATGATAGTTTTTGGGCTGATTTCGATGAAGAACTTGACGGCTGGTTCGAAGACGGGTTCGGAAGCGAGAGCGAGGGCGGGTTCGAGACCGAAGGTGGGTACGAAAGCGATATGGTTGGTGGAGCCGGGGATGGGACTGTAGGCGGACTCGGAAGTGAGATGGATGGCGGGCTGGGAAGCGAGAGCGAGGGTAGGTTCGGGGATGGAATTGTTAACGGGCTGGGAAACGAGTTGACCGATGATCCATCGGGATACAGGGACTACTCGGACGCTCCCACTTATACGGGAGGCTCAGCTGATGAACGCGGTTTTTCTGATGCGGGCGAAAATGGCGAGGCGAGCGCAAGCGTCGATACGGGCGAAAATGGTGAGGCGAGCGCAAGCGACGATGCGGATGCAAGCGACGACGCCGACGAAAGAATCGATGTAGGCACATATAGTAGTGCTGATGGCTATAGTGGCGCGAGCGGCAGCGCGAATATCGGTGCAAATGGTAGTGCTACCTCCGATGCGAATGCCGGTTTGAATAGCAGCGCAAATGGCAGTGCTAATGGCAGCGCGAGCAGCGGCGATGATTCCGGAAATGGCGCCTACATGCGTACAGGCGCGGATACGGGGACAACTTACAACGTTGATATAGGAGCAGCCGAAAGCAGCGGTATGGGCGATGGAGATAACGAAGGCGGTGGGTTGGGCAATTACGATGGAGAAAGCGAAAGCGAGCGTCAGAGCGTTGGCGTAGGCGATGGCGATGGTGACGGCGAAAGCACAACTGGGGCTGCGACTGGAGCTGCGGCCGGGGCCGAGAGCGATGGCGAAAGAGCAGTCGGAGCCGCGCCTGTGGCTGAAAGCGAAAGCGAAAACGCAACCGGAGCCGAGGGCGAGGGTGAGGCCGTGGGCGAGAGCGAAGGCGAAGGCGAGGGCGAGAACGTTCAGGATGCGATTCCAACAGAGCCGCAGCAAGGCGATGATTTAACGGATACGGATAGAGCTCAAGCCGGCGGCGCCGACGCTGGAACAATCCGTTATATGACCATCAGCGACGTCGGAGGGGGCCGGTTCCCGGGCTTCTCGCCCGACGTTTTTTGCATCGTTGAGGGGCCGAAAACCAGCGATTTCAGGCGCATCAGATATACGGCGCCCACGGAGGTGCGCGACAAAACCGAGCTGGAAAATATCATTTTAACTAACGATATATATAGCTATAATCGCTCCATAGATTACAACGACACCTTGGTCTTTAAAAATATCACCAGCATATACCGCCTGTACAAAGACGGATTTATGGAGTATAACTACATCCCGCAAACGCAGCCGGGGGAAAAGGGCGCCCTTGCAGCCGCGCTCGACAAATCGATATCTTTCATATTAAATATAGAGAAGCCGCTCCTTGGCAGCGCAGATTTAATATTGAGCGGTATATATGAGAGCGAGTCCGAACCAACGTATGAATTCACATTTGACTATATCATCGACGATTACCCTGTATACTTCCATTATGAACAGATGCAGGGGGACAAGGTGACGGAGTACAAAAACGCTATTACTATCAGGGCGAACGCGAACCGCGTCGTATCGTGCCGCTGGATGCTCGTCGATCTCTTTTTTGCGACGGACACAAAGAAAATGCAGTTATACTTCGACCGGATCGAGGTCGGCCAGAGCCTGACGAGGATGGCAGTGACGGATATCGCAATGGCGTACAACATCGATATGGCCGCCAGCCGCGACGCGGGCCCGGGCCCGGGCTATTATGAATGGCCCGTCTGGGCGATAACGTCGCCGGACGGTTATGTGCAGTCCGTAAACATGAGCGAGGGCTAGCTATGGATTGGGCGAGGGCGAAAAACATTCTCATAATCTTGCTCTTCGCGCTAAACCTGACCTTAGCCGCCACGATAGTCAGCCGCGTACTGGGCGGCGGCGCGGATAGGGAGCTGTATTCGAGCGTTACGCGTATCCTAAATGACCGCGGCGTCGTCATGCAATGCGACTACCCAAAACAAATCACCAGCAGCGAGTTGCTCATATATGGAGACGGCGCCCGTTTTGTGGAGCAATGCGCCAGAGCGCTCAGCGGCGGCGGCATGGGCTCCGCGTGGGTCGAAATGCTGGGCCGCGAATCCCTTATTTACACGAATATGCACCCAAACGAGGGCCTGAACACTTCCACCATTTCAGCGCTTGATACGGCCATCCGCCGCGAACTCGGCGAGCGCGGCGTCGATCTTGCCGGTTTTACGACCGACTACGCGACGAGGGGCGGGGACGGCAACTATTTTTTTCAATATATCTTAGATTATAAAGGCAAACTGGTCTTTGACAGCATCGTAAACGTCACCGTGAACGCGGATGGCGGCATAACGGAGATATCGCTCAGCTACAGGGAGATCAAGTCCGCGTCCATCGACAAGCTGATGAAAGTAATTCCTGCCTACCAGGTATTATTGAAAAATTATTATGATAACGGCTCGGTGGTGGCTTCGATCAATATCGGATTCATGGGGCAGAACACCGCGCGGGAGAACCCGTTCATAGAATCCGAAGAGGGCGCGGTATGGCGCGTGAGGCTGGACGACGGCACGGAGCGCTTTTTCGAAGCCACATACGGTGACGAAATCTACCTGTATTCACATATATAGGCGGTTAGCGTGTTGAAAATAAAGATTGTCGCGGTAGGAAAGATAAAAGAGCGGGCGCTTTCCGAGCTGATCGCCGAATATGTCAAGCGCCTTGGTAGATACTGTTCGCTGGAGATTGTCGAAGTCGCGGACGAGAGCATCTCCGCCCGCGAGAGCGGCCCCGGGGTCATGAAGTTCCTGCATATCGAAGCGGGGCGGGTGCTGGAGCGGCTACGGGCGGGCTCGTACGCCATCGCCCTGGATATGGGGGGTGCGGTTTTGGATTCGGTCGCTTTCGCGGGCAAATTAGACGCGCTGTCTGGGCATTATCCTGAAATAGCATTTATCATCGGCGGTTCCCATGGGCTGCATCCGGATGTTTTGGAATGTGCGGACTTTGTACTTTCCATGTCGAAGCTGACGTTTCCGCACCAGCTCGCGCGATTACTGGTTTTGGAACAGTTATACAGGGCATTCAAGATTATTAATAATGAGACATACCATAAATGAGCATTTCGCCGATTAACTATATATTTCCCAAAAAATGTGTGTTTTGTAATTCTGTACTGTATATGGGCGCCTCGATATGCATATGCGGCGACTGTGCCGGACGGTTGCCGTATTATACCGGCGACTACCTTTTTGTGGGGGCAGGGGCGGAGGCCGGAGCCGGGATGGGGATCGGGATGGGAACCGGGATAGGTTCGGTTACGGGTTCGCAGGCTGCTGCTGTGGCAAGCGGGGCTGGGCATTGCGACCGGATCATTTGTGTATTGAAGTATACGGGCGTTGTGCGCAGTGCGATATCGGCATATAAATTTTACGGGCGGCGTGATTACAGCAGGACATTTGCTGCGCTACTGTGCGAACGGATTGAGCGCGTAGCGGGCACGGGTGTGGGTGCGAGCGGTGCAGGTGCGGACGGCGCGGGCGTGGGTGCAGGCGTGAGCGGTGTGAGCACAGGGGGTGCGGGAGTCGCGGGTTTGGGTGCAGGAGGCGCGGGCGCGGGCAGCGCGGGTGTGGGTAGTTATGATTTTGTTACGTGCGTGCCGCTAAGCCGCCGACGCTTACATGAGCGCGGATATAATCAAGCCGCGATATTGGCGAAATATTCGGCTGCGCATCTCGGCCTGGCGTTTACAGACGCATTGTTGATCCGTAACGAACATGCGCTGCGCCAGGGCGCGTTGAACCGGCAGGAACGTCGCGTAAACGCCGAAACCGCTTTTGGCGTGGACTTGGAAAATTCACAGGGCGGGTTTATGACCGGCAAGTTTATACCATATAAGCTTATACCGGGTAGGAGGCTTATACCGGGCAGAATTATGCCGGGTAGGCATCGGCCTGGCGAGATTGTGTTGGACGGGGCGCGCGTCCTCCTGATTGACGATATAGCTACGAGCATGTCTACAATCAATGCCTGCGCGGCCACGTTAAAAGCACACGGCGCCGCTGAAGTCACCGGCGCAGTACTGGCAGCCAGCGTACAGGCAGGCGAATGGTAACAGCGGGCTTGCCGTTATATCTATGCAGCGAACATAATGATATAATGAACCGGCAGCGAGGCATCACGCCGGCCATTAAAACGAAAGGTGGTATCGCATTGTCAAACAAGACTAACGCGGTAACTGGCAACAATAACGCATCCGTTCCCGGACGGGACATATACTTGTTCCACGGTCTGCAGAACATAGCCGTCTCCATAAAAGAAGGCGCGTATGACGCCGCATTCAAAGCATTATACCCACAACGCGAAACGGGGGAAAGCCGCGAGCGTTATTTGGATTTGTTGAACCTGTTCTCTTTGGAATATGGCGGCAGCCTGGCGGCGGCGCAGGCGGCTGGCCGCGCGGCGCTGTTTTCCGCGCCGGGGCGCACGGAGATATGCGGGAACCACACCGATCACCAGCACGGGAACGTGCTGGCCGCCGCAATCGATTTGGACATCATCTGCGCTGCGGTAACAAACGGCAGCAATATTATCCGCATAAAATCTTCCGGACACGACGGCATCAGCGTAGACCTTGGTGAACAGTCACTGCGCGAAGACGAGCGCGGCGACGCAGCGTCCCTGATCAGGGGGATGGCGGCGCGGCTGTCCGAACTGGGGGTAGCGGTTGGCGGTTTTGACGCGTACACCACGTCGAATGTGCTCGTCGGGTCGGGGCTTTCGTCCTCTGCGGCGTTCGAGGTCGTCGCCGGCACGGCGATGAACGTACTGTTCGACGGGGGGCTATCGCCGCTGGATATCGCCAAGGCCGGGCAATATGCGGAAAACCAATATTTCGGGAAGCCCAGCGGCTTGATGGATCAAACCGCGTCGTCAGTCGGCGGCTTCGTACAAATAGATTTTGCCTCCCCGGAAAGCCCGATAGTATCGCCTGTGCAATGCGACTTGTCGGCATATGGGCTGCGCTTGTGCGTTGTAAACACCAAAGGCAGCCATGCCGACCTCATCGGCGAGTACGCTTCAATCCCCGCTGAAATGCTCGCTGTCGCTTCGTATTATGGGAAGCGCTTCCTGCACGACGTGGACGAGGGCGCATTTATGTCGGACATCGGCGCCATCCGGGAGCATTTGCATAATAAAGCTACGGGGGAAAACAGCCCTCCGGAGGGCGGCGGCACTGTTGCGCCGGATCGGGCCATACTGCGCGCGATGCACTTCTTCCGTGAAAACAAGCTTGTCACGGAGGCCGCAGGGGCGCTGCGCGCGGCGGACGTCGGGCGCTTCTTGGACTGCGTCGTCCGTTCGGGTCAGTCATCATTTAATTATTTGCAAAATATATTCGCCACCGGCCAGCCGGGCGGCCAGGGCATGTCGATAGCGCTGGCGCTCAGCGAGTCCCTGCTGCGCGGCAGCGGCGGAGCGTGGCGTGTGCATGGCGGCGGCTTCGCTGGCACGATCATGGCGTTTGTGCCGGACGCGCTGCTCGGTGAATACAAACGCACGCTGGAAGCCGTTTTTGGGGAAGGTTCTTGCATAACGCTGACAATCCGCAGTTTTGGCGGCGTCGAAGTCACTCCAGATTTGGGCGCGTAGGGGGAGGATATGGCAGAACTTCGATATAATCCAATCAGCATGGAATGGGTGATGGTGGCGTCGCATCGGCAAGCCAGACCGCAGATGCCCAAAGACTGGTGCCCATTTTGCCCGGGCAGCGGTAAAGTGCCGGACGGCGGCTTTGATGTGCTGCGTTACCAAAACGATTACCCTGCGCTGTCCACAGCTCCGCCCGAGCCTGACGCCGTAGCCGCCGAACCGCTTTTCCGCGTAAAGCCGGCATATGGGCGCTGCGAGGTGCTGCTGTATTCGGACAAGCACGACGCGACGCTGTCGCGCCTGCCGGCCGAAAATATCCGTTCGCTCGCTTCAATGTGGCGCGACGTCTATTTGGAAATGGCCGGCGACCCGGAAGTCCGCTACGCGTTCATCTTTGAGAACCGGGGCGACGTCGTGGGCGTCACGATGCCGCATCCACACGGCCAGGCATATGGCTACAGCTTCATCCCCAAAAAAATCGAGGCGGAGCTCTGCGGCGCAAAGACCTATTTCGACGCTAACGGGGGCGATTGCCTCTATTGCGCGCTGCTTAATGAAGAGCTGCGCGACGGTCGGCGGATTATATTTGAAAACGATCACTATGTGACATATGTGCCGTTCTTCTCCCCGATCACATATGGCGTGCATGTGACGGCAAAGCGCCACCTGCCCCACCTCGGCGCGATGTCCGATGCGGAACTGTTCGCGTTGGGCGAGGCGCTGCGCGACTGCTCCGGTATGTACGACGCGCTGTTCGACAAGGCGTTCCCTTATATGATGTGCATGTACAACGCGCCGACAGGCGGAGGCGCCGACGCGTACCACCATTTCCACGTCAAGTTTTATCCGCCGATGCGCGGCGCGGACAGGCAGCAGTTTTTCGCCTCGTCGGAGACGGGCGCCGGCGCGTGGTGCAATCCGAATTGCCCGGAGGAAAAGGCGGCGGAATTGCGCGACGCATATAATGCATATGTAGCGTCGCACGATAGGATATAAAAACTAGTTGTTGGGCGCAGGGGTTGCGGGGTTTACGTGGATCATGCAGTGTTTTATATGCGGAATATTTCGCTCCACGCTATCATGGACATCCTGGGCAATATCGTGTGCTTCGTGCAGCGACTGGGCGCCGTTCAATAGGATCTCTACATCCACATATATTTTATTGCCAAACAGCCTTGTCTTTAGCTGATCAATCCCTTCTACGGATTCGTGTCCCATTATCAGCGAGCGTATCTGTTCTGTCGTTTCGTCGTCGCACGCCCTGTCCGTCATTTTTGCCACTGCCTCGCGGAAAATATCGATTGCAGCTTTGATGATCAACAGGCTGATCACTATACCGGCAAGGGGATCGAGCAAAGGGAACCCGAGCCGCGCGCCCAGGATGCCGACGAAGCTACCTATGGAAGAAAACGCATCGGAGCGGTGGTGCCAGGCTTCGGCCATCAGCGCGGTAGAATTGACGGTTTTTGCGGCGCCGCGTACATACCAATACATCGCCTCTTTCGTGACAATAGACACGGTGGCGGCTATCAGCGCGATGATGCCCGGCGCCGCAAGGGCGCCGCTCCCGCCATTGAACGCCCCCTTAAGAACGCCTCCCAGACTGGCCCATCCAATACCGGCGCCGGTTGCAAACAGGATCGCCGCCAGTAATATGGCAGCTACGCACTCTAAGCGCTCATGGCCATACTGGTGCTGCTTGTCGGAGCGTTTGTTGGAGAGCCGGACGCCTATCATGACAATCGCCGTCCCGCAAATATCCGATAGCGAATGCACCGCGTCTGAAACCATCGCTGCGGACTGGCCGACAATTCCGGCAAACAGCTTGAATGCGACCAATGCGACGTTGCTGAATATGCACCTGCGCGATACACGCATCGCGATGCGCTCATAATTATTCTGTTCTTCTGTATTACTTTGCGAAGACATGAAAACACCTCCCGAAATATTGCCCGCGAGGCGTAAAAAAACGCACCTGCGGGGACACACTGTCCCACAGATACGCTTGGATGTTTATTACCGAATTATGCGTTCTGCTGCCGCGTAAACGGCCCGGCCCCACGACCCCACAAAAAGCCATATCAAGGTCATCGCCTGCTCAGACTGTATAAAAAATTTATGTCTAAATAAGCTTAGCATATCGTACGGCGTTTGTCAAAATTAAGGTTGACGGCACATGCTGTACATGCTGCTATTAATTAGTTAAATTGTCATCTTTGGGAGGGGATGCTGCTTCGTATGGTGGTTCGTTCAGCGTGGCGGTGATTTCATAATAATAATTAATATGCGGCGATTTTTTTATTGACAATTAATTAGTATTTTTATGCTTTAAGGCCGAAATTCTATATAATCATTTACTAACTAATATTATTTATTAACATAAATATGCGTATGACATATAAATAATTAAAAAATATGATAGCTAACTAATATTTTTTCTTGACATTAATGAATATTTGGTTTAATATATACATGAAATTATTAAGCGGAAAGGGGGGTATATTCATGCTAGGAGGTTTAGGTTTGGGATTCTTTATCCCGGCGACGGTATTGTCAGCTGTTTCTGTAGTTGGTCTGCCAGCGCTATTAATTACAATACCTGGAATCGTTATTTCGGGCATCTTGGCAGTTATGGGAATATAGTAATACCGTAGCGACTTGAATTTAAGTAAAAACGAAAAACGGCCAATGTAACGCGTTTTAAACTTGTGTTACAAAGGCCGTTTTTTGTTTACCGTTTTTTTGTTTTATATATAATTAAAAGATTGATTGCCAGATAGATTGCCCGCCTACTTTGTAGGTTCTTCGCCCCGGATCCTGATGTGGGTTTCCCGGAGCTGTAATTCCGTTACAGGCCCGGGCGCGCCCATCAGTATATCCTGGGCGTTGCTGTTCTTCGGGAACGCGATGATCTCCCTCAGGTTTTCCTCCTGCAGCAACAGCATCACAATCCTGTCGACGCCCGGCGCCATGCCCGCGCTTGGCGGGGCGCCGTAATGGAACGCGTTGTACAGCGCGGGGAATTTTGACGTCAGTTCGTCCTCGCCATAACCGGCGATCTCGAATGCCTTTTTCATTATATCCGGCCTGTTGTTTCGAACGGCGCCGGACGACAGCTCTACCCCATTGCAGACAATGTCGTACTGGTAGGCATATATATCGAGCGGGTCCTGGTTCATCAGCGCGTCCAGCCCGCCCTGCGGCATGGAAAACGGGTTGTGCGTAAATTCGATTTTACCGCTCTCCTCGCCTATCTCGTACATAGGGAAGTCGACAATAAAGCAGAACTTGTATGTGTCCCTGTCTACGAGGCCCTCTATGCGCTCGCCGAGCTCCGTGCGGATCATCCCGGCAAAAGCGTCGACGAGTTTGGGCATATCCGCGATAAAGAACAATGCGTCGCCGCGCTTCAGCGACAGCAGCTCGCGCAGCTCGCGCTGTTTATCCGGCGACAAAAACTTAACTATCGGGCCGCGCATGCCCCCGGCTCCGACTGCGTCGTCGTCCGCGCCGGTCGCGGCGTCGCCGGCTTGCCCATCGTCGCCGCCGACCAGTATGTAACCCAGCCCTTTCATCCCTATGTCGACGGCATATTCCACCAGCCTGTCATAAAAGCGGCGCGGCTTGTCGGCGCAGTCCGGCACAACGATGCCGCGCACAATCCGGTTCTGGAACGCCCGGAACTCGACATCCGCGAAAAATTCCGTCAGGTCCTCGATCACCAGCTTATTGCGCAAATCCGGTTTGTCCGATCCGTACTTTAACATGCTCTCTTTATAAGGTATCCTGGGAAAGGGGCATGGCGTGACAGGCCTGTCCGTAAACTTGGTAAATGTGTCGTACATGACGGCTTCGACGACCGTAAACACGTCTTCTTGCCCCGCAAAGGCCATCTCCAGGTCCAATTGGTAGAATTCCCCCGGCGCGCGATCCGCGCGAGCGTCCTCATCCCTGAAACAGGGCGCTATCTGATAATACTTGTCGAAGCCCGACGTCACCAGTAATTGCTTGTACTGCTGCGGCGCCTGCGGCAACGCGTAAAACATGCCATGGTGCTTGCGGCTCGGGACGAGGTAGTCGCGCGCGCCCTCTGGGGACGACGATGTCAAAATGGGCGTCTGTATTTCAAGGAAATCCAGCTTTTCCATCAGCTCGCGCAGATGCGTGATGACCTTGGAGCGAAAAATGATCTTTTCATGCACCAGCGGGTTCCTCAAATCCAGATAGCGGTATTTCAGCCTTAAATCCTCGCGCGTCCGTTGGGACTCGCCGATGGGAAACGGCAGCGACTGGGGCGCGCCGCTCAATATTTCGAACGACTCCGCGCGCAGCTCGACCTCGCCGGTTGCGAGGGCGCTGTTTATCGTGTCGTCCGAGCGGCGGGTCACCGTCCCAGCGACGGTTACCACGCTTTCGCGGCTGACGCCGGCAAAGGCATCGCTGTCTGCGAACACGACCTGCGTCAGGCCATAATGGTCGCGCAAATCCATAAACAGTATGCCGCCATGGTCGCGCACGGTCGCCACCCAGCCGGCGAGGCGGGCCTTGGCCCCGACGTTTTCAATGCGGAGCTCGCCGCAGTTGTGCGTCCTATATGGGTTCCCTATATATCGCTTGCTCAATATCTCCTGTGCGTTCATTTTATGTCCCCCTTATGTCCCCCATTTTTCCAATTGTGCTTTAATTTCATTTTGAAGTGTTTGCGGCTGCACGGCGCCTTTGAGCGTTTTGTTGCACTGGCCCATAAAGTAGCCTAGCACCTTTGCCTCCCCCGCCTTGTACGAGGCGACGGCGGCAGGGTTGGCCGCCAGAACGTCGCCCACCAAGGCGGTCAGCGCCGCCAGCGCTTCCGTATCCTCGCGTATTAGCATGTTTTCCGCTTTGACAATCCCGTCGAGGGTGGCTCCCGAGCCACGCATCAGCATGGCGACGGCCTTTTTCATATTGGCGGCGCTGATTTCGCCCGCAGCGCCCATGCGCAGCAGCTTGACCGCGTCTTTCGGGCTGACGCCTATCGCGTCGTTCTCCGTATCGCCCATGTGCCGCAGTATTTCCCCACGCACAATGCCCAGGGCTTCGCGCGGCTCGGCGCCGAGCGCGACCACGCCGTCGTAAAAATCGGCGACCGTTTTGCGTGATAGGATGGTGTCCGCGTCGGTTTCCGTCATGCCATGCTCGCCCACATACCGGGCCTTGCGGGCGCCGGGCGGCTCGGGCAGCGAGGCGCGCAGCGAGTCGATATGGCCGTCGTCCAGCGTGAGCAGCGGAATGTCGCTGTCTGGGAAGTAGCGGTAATCGACGGCGTCTTCCTTTTCGCGCATGGCCTCCGTCTCCCCGCTGCTTTCGATAAAGCGGCGCGTTTCCTGGCGCAGCTCCCCGCCTTCTTCAATCGTCCGGATGTGGCGGCGCGCCTCGCTTTCAATGGCCTGCGCGACGAACCGGAAGCTGTTGAGGTTTTTCACCTCGCTCCTGACCCCGAGTTTTTCGGAGCCCACCGGCATGACGGACACGTTCGCGTCCACCCTAAACCTCCCCTGTTCCATCCTGCCGTCGCAGACCCCGGCGTATACAAGGGTCTGCCTCACTTGCTCGGCGAATGCCACGGCCTCTTCCGCCGAGCGCATATCGGGCATGGTCACAATCTCGATCAGCGGCACGCCGGCGCGGTTGAAGTCGATGCGCGTCGTGTTGCGCGCGTTGTCGTGTATGAGCTTGCCCGCGTCCTCCTCGAGGTGGATGTGGTGGAGGCGGATGAAGCGCCCGCCGCCGATGTCCAGGCCGCCGCCAGTACAGATCGGCGCGTACATCTGTGTGATCTGGTAGCCATTGGGGAGATCCGCGTAAAAGTAGCTTTTCCTGTCCCAACCCGTCGTCCGGGTTATGTCGCAACCGAGCGCGCAGCCGCCCTTGATGGCTAACTCTACGGCGGCGCGGTTCAGGGCGGGCAGGGTGCCGGGCAGCCCGAGGCAGCCCGGACATGTATTTGCGTTTTCGCCGCTGCCGAATGTGTTTGGGCAGCCGCAAAACAGTTTGGTGTTCGTGAGCAGCTCGGCATGTATTTCCAAGCCGACGACTGTCGTGTATGCTGTTTTTTGCGCCGGTGCATGCGTTGCAGAAGCAACGTTCGCGCGTGTATCCGTATTAGCTGTCGAATGTGCCGTCATTTTAACGTAGTCGTCGGGCGGGCGGCCTCGACGCTCCTTTCAGTGGTTAGTGTGGAAAATGTCAATAGCCCTTCCAATTATCGGCGAGGGGTGGCGGCTGCCGGTTAAAGTCCTTTTCGAACGCGGCGGCCAGCCCCAGCACGAACATGTCGTCGCAGCGTTTTCCGGTCAATGCCAGCCCGACGGGCAGGTGCGCGCCCGAGCCAGGTTGTGCAATGTAGCCGCATGGTGCGACGTAGCCGCATGGCGTCGTGACAGACGGCAGCCCCGCAAGGGACGGGCCGACGGACCAGATGTCCTCCGCCGTTGTTTTAATGGAGGTCGTTGATAATTGTGGTGTGATTTGTGGCGCAACATGCGGCGCTGCAGGTGATATCAGCGCGTCGGCTTGTTGTAACACTTCGTTATAGCGGGCGCGAACACTGTCCGCAATGGTTACCGCCTTTCTATAGTACTTGTCGTAATTGTCGCCGCTCAATATGTGCGTACCGAATAGGATGCGTTTCTTCACTTCCCGCCCAAAGCCTTCGCCCCGGCTTCTGGCCACCATATCGTTATAGTTGTCGGCGGCGACTCTCCGGCCATACCGCACGCCGTCGAAACGCCCTAAGTTTGCAAAAGCCTCGACGCATGCGATTATATAATATGCTGCGTCTCCATGGCGCAGCATGGGTATGCTCACCTCAAATACAGTGGCGCCGGCCTGTTCATACCAGCTCGCCGCTTTGAGCACGGACTCGCGCACCTGCGGATCGACGCGGTCGTCGAACAGCTCGCGTATCATCCCCAGCCGCAACCCTTTTAAACTATCGCTGCCGATACCGGCGACAGTTCTGGCGCCGGTTACGGCGCCGGTTCTTGCGGTTCCGGCAGTTCCGGTGGTTCCGCCGCTTTTGCCGCCGCTTTTATACTCATATGTAATAATGTCGTATGGGCAGTATCCCGATATGGCATTCAGTATAAGCGCGCAATCCTCTGCGCCAGCCGCGATCGGCCCTGCCTGATCGAATGCCGATGTATTCGCGACGCATCCATGGCGCGAAACATACCCATATGTGGGGCGAAAGCCCGTTACGCCGCATAGCGCGGCGGGCCGGCCGATAGCGCCGCCCGCGTCCACGCCGATGGCTGCGGCGCACAGCCCGGCAGCAACCGCAGCCGCCGCGCCACCGGCAGGCCCCCCCGACGCGCACGTTATGTCGTACGGGTTGAGGACGCGGCCATAATATGAAGTCGCAGCCAATGGGCCAAATGTATCCGCCGGGCCAAATGTATTCGATGGATACATCGAGAATTCGTCGATGTTGAGCTTGCCCAGAAACACAGCGCCCTGGGCGCGGAGTCTTTCGGTTACGGCGGCGTCGAACGGCGGGCGATACCCGTCCAAAATGCGTGAAGCGCAGGTCATCGGCATGTCGTTGGTACATATGTCGTCGCCGAGGGCAATGGGTATACCGGTCAGCGGCCCCTGTTCCCCGGCGTCAATCATGGATTGCGCGGCGTCCGCTGCCGCAGTAGCACCGCCAGCGTTAACATGTATGAATGTATTTAATCCACCATTGCCAATGATACCGCCGTTGCCGCCGATACTACCGCCGCCGATACTACCGCCGCCGTTTCCACTTCCGCCACCGCCGCCGCCATCAATGGCGTCTATCCTGTCCATATATGCGCCGACTAGCTCGCGTACGGATATCTCGCGCGAGTCCAATAGTTTTCGCAGTTTATTAATTAACAAGGCCGTTAACCACCCCTCTGTCATTTATGAAATATCTCATAATAAACGAACACGTCAATCCAACAACCTAGTATTAAATGAAAAAGTCAATCCAACAGCCTCGGAATTGTGAACCCGTCGCCGCCCTCGGAAGGCGATTGCTCATAATAAATATCCGAGCCAGTGCCAGGCATTGGCGTGTCCTCGCGTAGCGCGTCAACAGGCACGGAACCCCTCGCGCCAGACGGCGCCGGGGCTCCGGATGTACCTGCCGTATCTACCGCATTCGCCACATCTGCCGCAGCCACCGTGCCTGACATATCCGCTGCAGCCAGCAATTCTGCCATTTCGAGCAAGGGCGACAAGTCTTTGCCGATTTCGTCCGCTTCTTCGTCGCTCATCCATATTTTCGCTATGGAAGCCAAATGCTTGATATCAATATTCATATGCAACATATCTGCCGGGCGTTCCATGTACGTGTATTCCCGGCGCCTCCCCGCTACCAATTTTTCACCCTTTTTCAATCCATGCTTTTACATGCTTAATTTATATTAATCCATTAAACGCAAAATCCCCCGAAAATCGAAAAACGATTTTCGAGGGACGAGAACACAATTCGTGAAACCCGCGGTGCCACCCACGTTGACGCGCATCCCGCGCGCCCGCTTTGCCATATATACATTTTTATAATAAATACATTCGCCGCGCCCGTACATCACGCATCGCGCATATATATCGCGAAGAGCCGCTTGCCGCTACTGGCCCGAACGGCAGTTTCAGCCGCGCCGCCGTATCTCTGCCGGGTTTTCCATGAGCAAGGGTCTTTGCATCGTTAGCTATAAATTAACACAGAACCCACCCCACGTCAATATACAGTTACACAACGCACAACTTATTCATCGCGGCTGGGGAGGATCGTTGGCGGGGCTTCGCCGGCGCGGGCCATGTGATCGGTCAGCTTTTTTGCTAGGGCTGAGCGATCAGCGGCATGCGCGGGGCTTTTGGCCAGGTTTGTTTTTTCGTGGGGATCGTTTTCGAGGTCGTACAGAAAATCCTCATAATATACATCTGCGCCCGGTACGGCCCAACCGTCCGCGTCGGCGCGAACCGAATACTTCCACTTCTTGGTTCGCACACAGCGCCCCACATGCGACTCGCTGATCTGTATGAACACGGAATCGTCCCACACAGCACCGGTCCCAGAACCGGCTCCGGCTCCAGCCCCGGTTCCAGCACCGGCTCCTGCTCCAGCACCGACTCCGGCCCCAGCCCCGTTTTCGTTTATCATCCTGCCAAGCGGCCTGCCGTGGAAATGTTCCGGCACATCGATGCCGCCGCAGTCCAGCAGCGTGGCTGGCATATCTATGAGGCTCACCAGCTCGTCAATCACGTTCCCGCCCATGAACCCGGGGCCGCGGACAATCATGGGTATGTGGGTGCAGCCGTCGTGGCACGCCCGCTTATACTCGCCGTTGCGCGTGCAAAAATGCGACCCGTGGTCGGAGGTGTAGACGAAAATGGTGTTGTCCAGCATCCCGCAATCTTCCAGCGAATCGAACAGCCTGCCCACGTTGGCGTCCAGCGCGGCGCAGCAGCCGAGGTAATCCGGATAATTCTCGCGCCAGTCGCCGCCGGTTCCGGCAAGGTCCCCCGGGACGGCGTAATCCGCGAAACGGCGCTTGCTGCCGTCGGGCCCCTCGAACCGGTTGCGATCGTTTTGGTGATGCGGCTCGATCTGCGACACAAACATGAAGAACGGGCGCTCCTGGCCATGGTTCCGGACATAGTCAATAGCGTAGTTGTTGATGCAGTCGGCCCTGTAGCCCGTGAAATTTACCTTATTGCAATCTTTGTCAAACACATACCCATTGTAGCCGTGGGAGGTAAATTCCAGCACGTCTGCCGCCATCCAGTAGTCCTTGTAGCCGCCGCGCCTCTCCTCCGGCACCGCCGACGTTTCGTATTTGTTGGCCTCGCGGTCGGACGCCAGGTGCCACTTGCCGACATACGCGGTGTCGTACCCAGCGCTATCGAAATAGCGTGCGATCGTCTTTGCGCCGAGGGGCAGCGAGATGCCGTTCGTGAAGCAGCCGGAGCTGGTGGCATATTGCCCCGTTTGCAAGCACGCGCGCGCGGGGCCGCAGACCGGCTGGCATGTAAACGCGCCGGTAAAGAGCGTCCCCTGCGCCGCGATGCGGTCCAGGTTCGGCGTCACCGGCAATGTCTGCCCATAGCAGCCCATCGTGTCCCAGCGCTGCTGGTCCGAAAAATAGAAGATGATATTGGGGCGGCTGCCTGGCTTGGCAAAATTATTCATATTTTTATCCCTATCATTTATTTAATATTTATCATTAATTTTATACTTACCATATATTTTATACTTACCATATATTTTATGCTTATCCTTTTTTATGCTTATCATTTTGCCCAATGTTCTCTTTCTTCTGTGTTATTTCGATTATATGCCATGCGTAAATATAAGACAAGGCGTTTAAATTTGTGTATAATTTTCATTGATAAAGTCAATATAAAATCAATATATGATTAAATATATGATTTATTTAAATATATGATTAAATGTATGATTTATTGAAAGGATGTGCTGACAAATGGCCAATATCATCGTATACGGGGGCGGCTTTGCGGGGGTCGCAGCGGCGGCGAAGGCCGCGTCCAAGGCGCCGAACCACGAGGTCATCCTCATATCGCCCTACCCGGACGACATGCTGGGCGGTATAGGCACGTCCGGCGGCCAGAATTACTGGGACACGATCGAATGGCCCAGGGGGTCGCTCACGGCGCGGGGATCGTTTGCCTTTTGGTACGACACATACCCCAAATATTATGGCGTTGCCGAAATGTCAAAGCTCTTAAAAACCGAGAGCCTGGGCAAATACAACAACATTTCCGTATATACGGGCTATGATATCTCCGGGTTCCGCACCACAGGGAGCCCGTACCGCATCACGTCTGTGGACGTCAAGCGCATATACAGGGACGCGGACGGGTATATAAAATGGGGGGTTTCGTCGCTGACATTTGACGGTGCAGTGTTCATCGACGCATCGGAAGAAGCGCGGCTCGCCCGGTGCGTGAACACTTCGGCGACATACGGGCGGTACGACTGGCCCGCAGCCATGCTGGAGTCTGCGGAGCAAAACCGCAACTACACTGCCCGCCAACAGGCGGCGACGCTGATGTTCAAAATGAAAGGGATAAGCGCTGCGTCGTCCGGGGACATGAACTATTCGCAGTCGGCGAAGGGCGTTTGGGGCTGCTGGGGCGGCGCTTCCAACTACAAGAACCCGAACGGGCGCGTGGCCGCGTTCAATAACGCGCACGGGCCGTCCGGCTATATAATAAAACCCGTGAACGCAGCCCAGGACGGCGCGAATTCGCCGCATTGGTGGATCAACGCGTTTTTGGTTTTCAATGTCGACGGCCGCGCGCACAGCCGCGACGAGGGCTCGAGCTTTTACCCATCCAGCATGCTGGCCGGCACGAAATCCACCGACCGCGCGTGGGTCGACGCCCGGCGGTTTTTGCATGCAAACCGCGCGCAGTTTGAGGGGGCGATGCGCTCCTACCCAGGCTTTGGCGCCGCGTCGCTGGTGTATTCGGACGGCCTTCCGGAGGTCGGCTCGGTGCTGTATATCCGCGAAACGGTGCATATGGCGAAAGACTCCGCCGGCCGGATGAACGGCACGGAGGACAGGAACTATGCCGTGGGCGCGACCGCCAGCCTGAGCGCAGGCGACGCGCCGGGCCGGGGCGCCGACGCGGCCAACTACGCGTCGCGGATCGGGCTGGCGATGTACAACGCGGACGTGCACCCGTATAGATATACGGATTTGATGAAAAACGGCGCATACCTCTGGGGATCGGAGAGCTGGGAGAAGATGCGCCCCGACAGGCCCGTGACGAACCCGGAGCGGCCGCAATACCCTGTATACATGCCGTACGCATGCCTCACAACCGGGTATGTGGCTAACCTGCTGATCCCCGGCTACGGCGCTGGCGTCAGCTCGTACTCCTGGGGGGAGGTCCGCGTGTTCCCGAACCTGTGCGTGCTGGGCGATGCCGCTGGCATCGCGGCGGCGTACAGCGTCAACAGCGGCGTCCAGGCGCTGGATATTGGCTGGTCCGCCACCCATGTAAAGGCCGTCCAGAACGATTTGGCGGCGGCGGGGGCGCGGCTCGAAAAATAAGTCGACCAGAACAATTTTCAGTGGTAGGCGCGCGGCTGTATAAATAAGCTGTCCAGTCAGAACGATTTGGCGGCGGCGGGCGCGCGGCTCGATACATAGAGGTAGCATAAAATTTCCATATTAGCAGACATAATTATATCGCACCGAAGGCTCATCATTGCCCTGTTTGCCGCAGTGGCGCTGGTTTGCTTCGCGCTTTATTTTTTTGTAGGCGTCAACTACAACCTGGTTGATTACCTGCCGCCCAACGAACAGTCCACGCGCGCCATCGCTATAATGGGCGAAGAGTTCACGCAAAAAATACCCAATGCGAATGTCATGATAAGAGACGTGTCCATTTTCGGGGCGCTCGATTACAAACGGCTGCTGTCTGAAATAGACGGCGTGACCGACGTCGTTTGGCTGGACGACTTCGCCGACCTTAAAGTGCCAATAGGGATGCAGGACGCAAGCCTGGTGGAGATGTACTACAAGGACGGCGCCGCGCTGTTCATGCTCAGCATAGAGAGCGGGATGGAGACGCGGGCATGCGCGGCAATACGGGAGCTGATTTATACGGAGGATGATAGCGGTGGCAACGCCCTTTCGGGCGAGGCAGCCGACAGGGATTTTATGCAGAGCGCGGCGCTCTCGGAAGTATTGAACGCGATGGCCATCATTTTGCCCATTTCCGTGGCAATACTACTCATATCAACCAACTCATGGCTGGAGCCCCTGTTGTTCCTTGGCGCCATTGGCGTCGCGGTGCTGATAAATATGGGGACGAACATCTTTTTTGGCAGGGTGTCTTTTTTGACGAATTCGGTGAGCCCGCTACTGCAGCTCGCGGTATCGCTGGACTATGCGATATTTTTGCTGCACCGCTTCACAGACAACCTCAAAGAGAGCGGCGCGAAGCCGGAAGAGGCGATGAAACAGGCGATTATAGCGTCCATAACGGCAATATCCGCCAGCGCGCTGACGACCCTTTTCGGTTTTATCGCCCTCGTGTTCATGGAATTCAAGATTGGCGCGGATTTAGGGCTAATCCTGGCAAAGGGCATTATCTCCAGCTTTATATCTGTTGTGGTATTCCTGCCCGCGCTGACGTTGTGCGTGCATAAGGCGCTGGAACGGACGCGGCACCGGCCGCTGCTCCCGGACTTTGGCAATGTCTACAAAATCATATCGAAGACGGCGGCGCCGGCTGTGGTGATTGTGCTGATCATAATCGTTCCGGGCTTTTTGGGGCAGCAGAGGACGTCGTTCGTATACGGCGCGGGCTCTGCGTCCAGCGGCACGTATCTGGAGCGTGACAAAAACGCGATTGAAGGGATTTTCGGAAAAAACAACATCGCAGCGCTACTGGTTCCTGCCGGGGACATCGTAAAAGAACGCGACATGTGCTTGGAGCTCGAGGACCTGGATAATGTAAACTCGGTTATGTCGTATGCCCGGACCGTCGGGACGGCTATACCTTCCGGCTTTTTGGGCGACGATATAACAAGCCAATTTTATTCCGACAAATACGCCCGGATCATTATCTACACCGATACGCCCGGCGAGGGCGATATTGCGTTCGACGCCGTTGAGCGGATACAAGCAACTGCGGGCAAATACTACGATGAATACTATCTGGCTGGGCAGAGCTCTAGTTTGAACGACATGAAAAATATTGTTGTAACGGACAATCTGCGCGTCAATTCAATAGCCATCGTAACGATTTTTCTTGTTATAATGATGTCATTCAGGTCGCTGGTTCTGCCCTGCATCCTGTTAGTTACCATAGAGACGGGGATTTGGGTGAACCTTTCGATACCGTATTTTACAAACACGCCGATCAACTTTATCGGGTTTTTGGTGATAAGCACGGTTCAGCTCGGCGCCACCGTCGACTATGCGATACTTCTTACCGATCACTACAGGGTGAACCGTAAGCTAATGGATAAAAAAGCGGCGCTTCAAAAATCGCTCGGCAGCGCCGTAAAATCAATATTAATCTCGGGGTTCACCTTGTCGTTGGCCGGTTTTACGCTTTATCTCACGTCGACCAACACCAGCATCCGCGATATTGGGTTCCTGCTCGGGCGCGGGACGCTGCTGTCGATGTTGATGGTTTTGTGTTTCCTGCCGCCGGTGCTAAGCGCATTTGATACATTGATCGCGAAGGGCACATGGGGCGCGGGGTTTTATTTTGACGAAAGGAATGGCCATAATAATGAAGCGGGATAGAGGGATGCGTGTTCAGAAGCGGGTGGCTGTGATTTGCTTGGCTGCGGTTTTGTTGGTTAATATTGTAGCAGTAAGTGCGGTTGGCACGGCTGAGGCGCTAGGCGCGACGGGCGCGGCTGGGGTTGCGAGTGTGGCGGGGGCTAATGCGAGATTGTTTGGCGAAGCTGAAGCGGGCGCAACCAAAGAAGAGGTCGTATATGTGCGCCTGCGCAGCGACGGATCGGTGGACGACATTTATGTGGTCAACAGCTTCCTGCCCTATAACGGCGGCGGCGGCGGTGGCGGTGGCGGAAGCGGCGGCGGCGGTATCAGTGGCGGCGGTGGTGGTAACAGCAACGGCGCCAATCCCGCAATCAGCCCCGAACTGATAGACTTTGGCAACTATTCGTATGTCCGCAACCTCTCCGGCAAGGACGCGCTGAGGCTCGACGACGTCGCCGGCGCCGTTACCATTAGCGCAGGCGCGCGTGACGACAGGCTCTATTACGAAGGCTATTTAATGGGCGCAGAACTGCCATGGACGTTTTCCATAACATATATGCTGAACGGCGACGCTATTACGCCTGCGGAGCTCGGCGGAAAAAGCGGGCGCATGGACATGAAAATAACAACCGCTCCCAACCCGCGCGGCAGCCAGGCGTTGTTTGAAAAATTTTGCCTTCAAATAGCGGTGTCGCTAGATTCGGACATTTGCGAAAACATTCGAGCGGACGCAGGCACGATCGCGGCTGTCGGCGGCTCCAAGCAGATCAACTTTGTCGCCCTCCCGGGCAAGGAAACCACAATGGAGCTGTCGGCGGACGTCGCCGATTTCACTATGCCCGGGATTACCATCGCGGGCGTCACGATGAACATGGACTTTGATTTTGACGATGTGGACATGTCCGATATACGTGAACTGGTAGACGGCATCGCCGAACTGGACGACGGCGCAGGCGAGATGCTCGAAGGCGTGGGCGAGCTGAACGATGGCGTCGCCGAACTATACGACGGTTCGACCGAATTCGCTGACGGCATGGGCGAATTTACCGAGGGCGCATTGGAGTTGAAAGACGGTGTAGCGGAGCTGGTCGAAGGCACGGATGAGCTCAGCGACGGCATGATAGAATTTGCCGACGGCACGGAAGAGTTCAGCGACGGCATGGCCGAATTTGCTGACGGCGCGGGCGAATTGGCTGACGGCGTGAAAAAATTGACGGACGGCACAGATGAGCTCAGCGACGGCATGGCCACGTTTACAGAAGGCACAAAGGAGTTTTGGGACGGCTTAGTCGAATTTTCCGATGGCATGGAAGAATACAAAAATGGGGTGCATGAACTCGCTGACGGTACAGAGGAACTCTTGGACGGAGTCGAAGAGCTCGCCGACGGTACGGGGGAACTAAAAGACGGTTCAAGCAAGCTCAAAGACGGCGCAGTCGAAATGGCGGACGGCATGGCGCAGATGAACGAAGGGTTTGATGAGCTGCTGGACGGAGCACGCGAATTTGACGAAGGTGTGGAAGATCTCAAAAACGGCGCGGATAAATTACGCGCCGGATCATTCGACCTGCTAGCCGGCACAAAGACGTTGGGAAGCGGACTGAGCGGAATAGTCGACGGCGCAGGTAGCCTCAGCGCAGGGCTGTCGAACTTCGCGTCCGGCGCGGCGACCGCCGCTTCCGGCGGCAGCGCCCTCTACGGTGGCTTCGATACCTATTTTGACATATTGTTGCAAACGGCGAGCGCCCAGCTTATGGGCGCAGGCGCCATTGGCGCTCCGCTGACGCGCGCCAACTACGCCCAGGTCTTAACGGACTCGGGCATATTCACAGGACCGGCGCTCGATGCCGCCCGCTCGCAGTTTGAGCTAATGGTGGCGATCGAGACGCGCGAACGCATATTGATGGAAATCATGGCATTTTATGGTATATCGCCGGACGACTATGACTATCTCGACGACGCCACCAAAAACATGCTGCAGGCGACGGTGGACGGGCAGATGGCCGATTTTTCGGTTACAGAGGCCATGCGGCTAGCCGTGGACGCGCTGATGGAAACGTACAGGGACGAAATAATCTACGAAGCGCTCAAAAACCCGGCGGCTGCGCAACTGATGGAAATATACGCGATGCTCAACGGCTACGAAACACTTGTAAACGGCCTTGGCAGCTATACCAGCGGCGTCAGCCAGCTTGGCCGCAGCGCCTCGCCGCTCGCGGACGGGATGAAAACATTCGTGGATGGGCTGGGCGATTATCAGGAAGGGTTCCAAGAATACCAGGACGGCATGGAAAAATTCTATGAAGGCATCGACGAGTTCGCCGACGGCGTGGCTGAGCTGCGGGACGGCTCGCACGAGCTGCTGGACGGGATGGCTGAGCTGCGAGACGGCGCGGCGGAGTTTGGCGACGGCGTGGATGAGCTGCGCGACGGCATCATTGAGTTTGACGACGGCGTAGTCGAACTGCATGACGGGGTGTTGGAACTGCTCGACGGGGTGGGCGAACTGCACGACGGCGTCTTGGAGCTGCGCGACGGAGCAGACGAGCTGCATGACGGCGCTGTGGAGCTGCGCGATGGCGCGGGCGAATTGCACGACGGCGCTACAGAACTGCGAGACGGCGTGGTTGAACTGCACGATGGCGTTGTCGAGCTTCGCGACGGGGCGGCGGAACTGCGGGACGGGGCAGAGGAGCTGCGCGACGGCGCGGGCGAACTGCACGACGGCGCTGTCGAGCTGCGCGACGGCGTGGCTGAGCTGCGCGACGGGGTGAGCAAGCTATATGACGGGACGGCAGAGCTCCACGACGGGGCGGTAGAGCTGCATGACGGCGCAATCGATTTCCGAGACGGGGTCGGCGAGCTGTTGGACGGCATTATAGAACTATTCACCGGCGTGGGCGATCTCAAAGAAGGCACCGGCGAGATGCGCGCCGAGACCCAGGCGCTCGATACGGACATATTGGACGGCATCAAGGATTTCGTCGCGGAGATGATGGGGGGCGAGGGCCCGGTTTACTCGTTTGCTTCCGAGAGGAACGGCGAGGTGCGGGCGCTGCAGTTCGTGATGCAAGCGGAAGGGGTGCCGCGTCCCGAACCGCCGCCAATCCCGGCGCCGGAGGGCATAGAAACCACATTCTGGCAGCGCTTCATAGCACTGTTCGGCGCTGGCGCCGGCCCCGGTGCCAGCGGAGGCGCCCGCGCCTGAAGTCGTGCTAAAGTAGTCGCTTACGCATTGGCATGATCCCGCGCCAAAGTATGGGCATGAACGGAGCGGATGACCGATACAAAGCGGACGACCGGGGCATGGTAGGCGACCGAGGTGCAGCGGACAACCGGGGCGGTCGTCCCTACATGGGCATAGGTTTTTGTAGGGGAGGTTTTGTTTTTAAAGGGCGCGGCGACACGGCATAGTAGTTAACGAATTCTTTTCGAGAACAAGCTGGCCGCAGCTCATATTGTTATTTTCAACAGAATGAAAAATATATGCATTGATGCCTTCATGGTTGAGCATACGCTTAAAAACTTCCGAACGCTGCAGATTCGAGGGCTTTAGCCCGTTGGAACGCGAAGCGAATGTCTCGTTAAGTGATGATATTCGTATAATGACTTTATCGTTAATCGGCTTGACCATTTTAATAAATTCGATAAAATGGTCGTCACCATCGTTTATTGAATCCATCATTAAATAATTTATTCGCCAGTTTACGAACATCGATCCTTTGACAATATCGATGAAAGCAAGTGGTTGTAATTTCATATATCTGAATCCCGGTATAATGCTGGCAACAACATTTTCGTTATTGGATATAAATGTCGACTGAACATTTCTTATCCTATATTGGCGCTGCAGTTTTTCAACAGTCATTAACATATCGTGCGTCCAGTTGCACGATGAAATCGTATATGAAAAATTTTTATATACTTGCGATGCCCGTGATAAATATTCACAAATCATGCCCAATGTATAATAAGCGTCCCCGGTTCCCGTCAGGGCTATCAAAACAGCTCTGTCATTATCAATATCGTTAGCATCCAATATAAATTGCGTAATGGTTATCATAACATCAACATCTAACGGCGATATGTCATTAATCAATGACGACGCGCAATAAGCGCATTTCATGGGGCAGCTGAAACTTGTAGGCAATTCAATAACCTGCTTTATCAACCTATCCGCTTTATCGTCGGCAAAATGGCTGTAGAACCCCGCCTCAACCAGTTTTCCACCAATGTTGAACAGATATTTTTTCGCGTCCTCATATGACCATCCGTTAGCCGAAAAATTATTGGACGACTCTGTAACACCTAGTAAATTAATTGCCCTGGCATCGGATAATTTATTGCCGCTATCAGTAATGTAGTTAGTAATATCGACGCTCGATATAAATGATTTTTGCGATAGGGTTTTCACTCATACCACCTTTGTATAAATGCGTATATAACCATATTTATTATATATGCTTTTATAAACTAGATAAACTCCTTACAGGTAAATTCTTTGTAATATTATAAATATCTTCTGTATATTCGCGTTCATAATCACCTATCCCATTTCGAAAAATGAGTTGCAAATTCATTGTATCGCTACGATTGTCAAAATATGTACCAACAACACAATATTTCCCATTGTTGCAATACATATACGGAAATCTGTCAGTTTCATACATGACAATAGAGGATCTTTCAATAGGATTAAAATCGCGAATAATATCGGCAAGATATTTGCAAAATGCGATCTTTTCCCTATTCAGATCATCTCTTAGCAGCCATCTATTATTTCCTCCGCGTCTCTCAGACTCAAGATTGATCCCAAGGTCAGAAAAAATAATTAGTATTATCGGTTCATTGTACCTTTCAAAATTTATTCTTTTTTTCGCTATTCTTTTAATGGCATTTGCCAATGCCTTTTTTGACTCATCAGATGCGATCCATTTATGTAGCGTTGTCCCGGATATAACGAGTTTATCCTCAGCATTATTAGCAAAATCAATCCAAAATTTATCGGCATCTCTACGCTTATGTATGTCAACCAGTCCATCGGATTTGCTTTGTTCCAGGTTCTCCATACGTATTATGATCTTCGATAAATAGTCACGTTCGCTACTTACTTGGATAACGTCAGTAAAAATCCAAAAAAGCAGCGATGCAATAATGGACGCACTCACCCCCTGTGATATAGCGTTGTAATCATTCCATATAACCCCGCACAGAGCTGCCAATGCGGCTACTAACACTGATATGAGGATAATCCATATACGTTTATATTTCATGTAGGTCATTCCTATTCTTCAATGCAATTAATAATTGTCAATTGTTATATTATTACAAAAATATAAAAAAGTATATAATAATAACATGATGTAGACATTGAATAAATTGAACATAATAAATTGAACATATTAATTTGTGCTATACTAGTGCAATGTATTTTTTATGGTATAGGCGCAGGGCGCAGCGGACGACCGGGGCGGTCGTCCCTACAGGAAAATATGATATACTGGGTAGATTGAATGTGGATTGATAACGACGTCTGGGGGGCGCGGCGGGTGAGGAAGTATTATGTTATGGTTTTATGCGGGCTGTTTGTCGCGCTGCAGGTGGTGCTGGGCAGGATGTTGGCGGTCGACGTTGTTTTTATGCGCGTGAGTTTTATATTTTTGCCGATTGCGCTCGGCGGAGCCATTTTCGGGCCGCTGTGGAACGGGTTTATTTGCGTCGCCGCCGATTTGGTAGGTTTTTTGCTGGTCCCGGGGCAGGGCCCTTTTTTTCCGGGCTTCACGTTGAGCGCGTTTTTGACGGGGTTCGCGTACGGTTATTTTTTGAAGTCGTATATAGGGGCGGCTTTGTCGCCGCCTGGGGGCCCGCTGTCTACCAAGCGCTCGCTGGTCATCAGGACATTTTTCGCGGCGTTCTGCGTGACGATGCTCATTGACGCGCATATGAACACGCTCTGGGTCTCCATATTGTACAATAAGGCGTATGTATTCTATTATGGCACGCGGTTAGTCAAATCGCTGGCGATGCTCCCGGTGCATGTCGCCGTGTTCGGCGCCATATGGGCCTCGCTCGGAAAATACATCGAATCGGCGGTCGCCCCAAAAATCGCAGCAAAGTAGATGCATAACAAGATGGGGCGTAGCGGACGGGAGCGGATGGGGATAGATTGGCTGGGGACGGGGCGGACGGCCGGGGGCGGCCGTCCCTACGATGATTTGATATATAATTAGATTAATAAAGGACGGAGCGACGCTATGATTAAAAGAACGTTTGCCGATATTGATAGAATTAAAGAGATCACACAATCGCATCCGACGCCGTTTCATCTCTATGATGAGCGCGGGATACGCGAAAGGGCGCGGCTCTTGAAAAAAGCCTTCGCATGGAACCCCGGCTTTCGCGAGTTCTTCGCGGTGAAGGCGACGCCGAACCCTGCCATCCTGCGCATATTAAAAGAGGAAGGCTTCGGCACGGACTGTTCCTCGTATACGGAGCTGCTGCTCAGCGAAGCCGTCGGTATAACGGGCAGCGATATTATGTTTTCGTCAAACGCGACGCAGGCTCACTTGTACACGCTGGCGCATAAGTTGGGCGCGATCATTAATCTCGATGACTTTACGCACATAGACTTTTTGAACAGCGTTTGCGGCATCCCGAAGACCATTTGCTGCCGCTTCAACCCGGGCGGCCTCTTCACCGCGAGCACGCATGTCATGGACAATCCGGGAGACGCGAAATTCGGCTTCACCAGGGAGCAACTGTTCGAAGGTTTTCGCAAGCTGCGCGGACTGGGGGCGCAGACCTTCGGCGTGCATGCCTTCCTCGCGAGCAACACGCAGGGCAACGCGTACTACCCGGAGCTGGCGCGGGTCCTGTTCAATCTCGCGGTCGAGCTGTCGCGAGAAACGGGCGCGGACATACGGTTTATCAATCTTTCGGGCGGCATCGGCATACCGTACCGCCCAGACGACCCGGCGCAGGACATCCTGGCGATCGGCGAGGGCGTGCGCCAAGCATACAACGAAGTGCTCGTGCCAGCCGGTCTCGGCGATGTCGCCCTATATACGGAACTCGGGCGGTTCATGCTGGGCGAAAACGGCGGGCTGATAACGACGGCGATACACGAAAAGCACATATATAAGGAGTATATTTGTGTGGACGCCAACGCGTCCAACTTGATGAGACCCGCAATGTACAAGGCGTACCACCATATAACGGTGATAGGCAAGGAAGGCGCCGAGGCGACGCGCGTGTACGACGTCTCGGGCTCACTTTGCGAAAACAACGACAAGTTCGCCATCGACCGGGCGCTCCCGCCAATCGATATCGGCGATATCCTGTGGATACACGACACCGGCGCGCACGGCCATGCGATGGGCTACAATTATAATGGCAGCCTACGCTCGGCGGAAATCCTGTTGAGGGAGGACGGCGGCTTTGAGTTGATCCGGCGCGCGGAGACGCCGGGGGACTATTTTACGACCCTCGTCGATCCCGACGTGGCACGGATGCTGGAGGCTCAGCAGCCCCAGCCGCTCACATAGGGGCGTCATTGGTGCGGCCATTGGGGCGTCATTGGTGCGGCCATTGGGGCAGTCGTTGGGGCGGTCGTTGGGGCGGCTTTAGCCGTCCGCCCCGCGAACCCTTTACTTTAAAGGTATACTACTAATTTGAAGAATAATCTAGTCAAAAGCGTCGGGCTCGTGATGCTGCTGTCTACGTTGGCCCGAGGGCTATCGCTGGTCGGCAGCATGCGCTACACGGCGTGGTTTGGATATACCCTCGAGACGGACATCTATACATACGCCGTCAACCTGCCGAACCTGATATTCACATGCATCGGCACGGCGCTGGTCACCGTGGTCATACCCATATTTTCGGGCCGATTGGCGGCGGGCGAAAAAGACAGGGCATACGGGTTCATCGACAATATAATAACCATCGCGCTCATCCTTGCCGCGCTGATAGCCTCGGTGGGGATATTCGCATCGCCATTGATTGTGGGAATAATCGATAAATTCCGGGACGGCGACCCCGCGCTGGCCCTTTTCGCCCTCCGGCTGATGTTCCCGGTCATGATCTTCCACGCCATCAACTATATTTTACAAGGCGTATTGCAATCCAACAGCAGGTTTATGCTGCCGGCGATAGTGAGCGCGTTCAGCGGCCTGTCGGTAATATTGTATGTCACGTTCTTTGCCGGGCGCTTTGGTATACGCGGCCTGCTCGTCGCGACCTTTGCGGGCCTCGCCTCGCAGGCAATCGTACTGATCCCGCCGGTCGCAGGCCGGCTGGGGTACCGATACAGGCCGTCATTGCGCCTTGCGGACGGCGATGTTCGCCTGGCGGGCAGGCTGGCGCTGCCAGTGCTTGTGTCGTCGTCATCGTACCAGTTCAATATGTTTATGAACAGCACGTTCGCCGCCGGATTCGACGGCGGCGTGCTGACCATCACCAACATGCTGACGCTCGCGTTTACGGCGTCGCAACTCTTTATCATTTCGACTTTGTCGGTCTTCTTCCCGAGGATGTCCGCACGCTACGCCATTGGCGATCACGCGGGGTTCCGCGATGCGATGGGCGGGGTGATGCGGCTGATCATCGTCTTTGCCGTGCCCGCGTCGGCGGGGCTCGCCTATCTCTCGCGCCTGCTGATACCTCTATTATATGGGCATGGGAAGGTGACGGCGTCGGATATGGCGGTTTCCGTAGCGGTGTTTGCCGTGTACGCCGGGGCGATTGCATTCATTGGGTTCAAAGAGGCGGCCGACCGGGCGTTCTATGCCATTCGCGACTCCCGGACCCCGGCTGCGGTCAGCGTCGGGATCATGGCGCTCAATATCGCATTGAGTTATGCGCTGATGGGTAGGATCGGGCTTGTCGGGCTGCCCGTCGCATACTTTGCGGCGATTGCATCGGGCGCAGCGGCGTTGCTGTTGCTGTTGCGTAAAAGGCTCGCGGTCATGGGCGTGAGCGCGGGGGCGGGCAAGTTGGCGCCGTTGGCGATCAGATGCGTGCTTTCAACGTGCGCCATGATCGCAGTGCTTATCGTCGCGGAGCTGGCGCTCAATGCATTAAACGGAGGGGGCGGTGCGGGAACATTGTTCGCCTCCGCTTACGGCCTCCCAACAGTTGACCTGGCTTTACGCATAGTTGCGCTTACCGCCATCGGGGGCGGCGCTTACGCAGCGGCGTGCTACGCATTCGGCGTCGACGAAATGCGCGGTTTTATACAACGCATATTACATAGGCGCCTACGCGGGCGCCGCTGACAAATTTTTATTATCAATCATTACGCCGTTAAAACACTATCCGAATAAATTGAATTTTAGCGTCATTTATGCTAATCTTCATAAATAAACATATTTGAATATTTACTCCCTGGGGAATTATATATACATGCTAACAGTTTTACATTTATTGGGGGACTGTCCCCATGAAAGCGTGCAGCGCAATATAATTGATGAATCGAGGTTTTTTGCGCGACATGGCGTCGATGTCCATGCTGCGTACGATCCGTTTTCGCGGGCCTCGTTGGAAACGGACTTTATAGATTCGTTGCAGGCACTTGGGGCACGGACATATAAAATCCCTTATTTAAAACACACAAATGCGCAGATGGGGCAAACCAATGCGCAAATGCAGCAACAGCCGCCGATTCGGCAAAGAAAGAGCGGTATGTCGGCACTTCGCGCCGCTCTGATTGTGCGCGAAATGTGTGCGACATACCAAATAGATATAATACACACGCATGATGAGTCTGCGTTCAGGTTGGCCTGCGCCGTTCGTTTTCTCGGCGCCCCAATCGTGCATATTTACACGGCGCACGCAGCCACCGAAAATGCTGTATCGGCGTATTTGTTAAACCGGGTTATATCCTTGTGGTGCGACGAGTTTATCGCCATCGATGCGTATATTGCGGGCGTGCTGTTAGACCGGTTCATAGGGATGAAGAAAATCAAACGCATAAATTGCGGCATTGATTTAAACCAATGGTCGAAGCGCAAAGCGATGGCGGAGGCGGGTACGGACGCAGGTACGGATACGGGTATGGACACGGGTAGAGACGCAGGTATGGACGCAGGTACAGACACGGTAGCGGCGAGGACAGGTTCTTCGCTGGTGGGGTACGCGGGCGTTGATATAGATGCGGTGGAGAAAACGGCATTGGATGCTGCTGAGGATGGTATTACTATACTCATGATTGCGGATTCGGATCCCATTGGCGATGGAACGGTTTATGATTCTTTTGCCGATTTGGTTTTGCGGATGCTACATGATTTTGAAACGCGGTTTTCGAATAAATATAGCATTCGGTTTATTATAGCGACCAATTCGGATTATGGCTTACGTTACGCAGTGGAGCTGATAAACACCCTTGATCTCAACGATTGCGTAGAGATAGCTCGTTTATCGGGAAATGGGGGCGGTGATAACGGTGGGTTCGATCCAGAAAACGGCGCGGCGGGTAATGGTACGGTGATAAACGGTGCGGCGGGTAACAGCGCTGCGATAAACAGTACGGCAGATAACGGCACGGCAGGTAACGGTACGGCGGATAATGGCATGGCGGGTAGCGGTACGGCGGATAACGACATGGCGGATAACGGCGTTTCACTTAGCAGTATGGCAGAAAATGACGCTTCGCAAAACGACGTGTCGCCTGACGCCAAATCCACCTGGTCCGCAGTACAGGTGGGCAATTGGGTGGAAGCGGAAACAAAAATTAAGCTACGCAGTTTTAAATATAAGGCTGAATCTAAACTAAGCAAATCTGCTAAAAATAATATGGTCGGCGTAAAATTGCACAACCTTGAGTGCGCGTCGGCGCGAATGGCGCTGTACAGCCAAGCAGATTTGTGCGTATATTATTCTGAAAATCGATTTTTTCCGTATCCTGTGGCTGAAGCCATCGCATTGGGCGTGCCTACGCTGACCAACGACAAAGGTTTTGTCGAGGCGGCTTTTGCTACGGAAAAAAGCAATGCAGGGGAGGAAAGGGGCGGCGAGAGAGAGCGCGAGGAAATCAGGGGCGACGAGATCAAAGATGACGAAGTCAGAGACTACGAAGTCAGGGATGACGAAGTCAGGGGCGACGAGATCAGAGATGACGAAGTAAATGGTGGCGAAGCGTTATATAGCGGACTTGGCGCTGTATTCGAGCCTGTTGACTTCGGCGATCCAGACGAGTTAGCGCGCCGCGTCCTCATGCTAATCGGCGACGACGCGTTCCGGAAGCATTTCATAGCGCTTGAAGAAAAAGCGGTCCGCTCCCGATATGATATAGAGGATATGATCATCGGCATCTACGACTCATATGTGAAGGGCCTCCGCGCGTAAATGGGCATCTGACAGCTACCAAAGGCAACAAATCTACCGGTAAAATGGCCTCCGCGCATAAACGGACATCAGATATTGATATAAAGATTGGCGGGTTTTAAACGGGATGGCAAAAAAAATAATTGGCAAGATCATCGACGGACTTTTGCCCCCAAAAAAGATAAGCATAGACGAACGTACACTCCGCAACGCCGGCGTCGGCGTCCTCATACTGGATGAGCGTTGGGATCGCCTATTCACTTCCATCGAAAAGACTCCGCCAATAATAAAAGCGGAGGGCGCCATACGCGCCTGCCTGGACGAGAAGACGCGCCTGCATATGGAAAACAACATGAATCAGGCTGAGAGGCAGGTAAAGCTAAACAGGATAGCGGAACTGGCCGACATCATCGCCAATGGCGGCAACGAATCGGCACTTTCTGAACTGGAAGAATGCGAGGCAAGGGCGCGAGAGCTCGGCGAACGCGAGCTGCTCATTGAACAAAAGGGCTATGAACTCGACGCGGAGATTAAAAAGGGGAACATCGCGCTGCTTGAAATTGCAATCGCATACCTGTACCGCAGCATGAAAAAATCGCAGACCCGCGTCGCAGAGCTCGACACGCAAATCGAAGGCATGCGCAATACGCTAAAGAACAGTATCGATGAACGCGCTACGCTGGGCGAGTCCATCAACGATACATATAATTTTTTACATGGGCTGCTCGGGGCTAAACAGATCGAATCTATCGACATTCATTATACGCTAGATTAACTGTATACCTTACTGGAATAAATACATCGGCGCGATGAAGACATCGCGCCCTACAAACATATAAGCACTGTAGGGGCGATTGTTAATCACCCGCGTGTAATATAATATAAAATAATGTATAGCTTTAAATATACATGACACGGGGCTCGCTAAACGTCAACTGCACTGCCGGGGCGACGCTTCATCTTAGGGTTCATTTAATGTCGAGGGGAATGGCGTTAAGCATAAAATTAAAAGAAAGGGCAGAACTGTGGCGCAAGAAAACAAGTATAAAAATGGTACTTGTTATGTATGACATTGCTGTTTTCAAGGCGATTTGTGCGCAGTCTGTGTATGGCGACTGATATGGCCCGGAATGACGCGCGAAATTTATTGGTAACCCCCGCGCAGATGCGCGGATTGGATCAAGCGGCAATCCGCGAGTATGGCATACCAGGCATCGTTTTGATGGAAAACGCGGCCAGCGGGATTGCGGAATACATCGACGAGCATGCGGGGCGGCTGTTTGAGCCGGGCGTCGGCCGCAACATCTTATTCGTCTGCGGCAAAGGCAGCAACGGGGGCGACGGGTTCGCTGCGGCGCGCAAGCTGCATCTGCGCGACTACAGCGTGTTTATACTGACGCTCGCCGCAAGGGACGAAATTCGCGGCGACGCGAAAGTCAACCTTGAAATATGCGAGCGCCTCGGCCTCAATCCGATATTTGCCACCAGCGAAACGATTGACGACATTTTACCATTCTGCATAGCGCGGGCGGAGCTGATCGTAGACGCCATTTTCGGCACGGGCTATCGCGGCAAGCCGGAGGGCGCGTACGAAAGCGCCATCAACGCGATAAATGGCGCCAACAAAAAAATTGTTTCCATTGATTCTCCGAGCGGTCTCGACGGGCAGTCGGGCGCAGCCGCCGGGGCGTGCGTGCGCGCGGATGTGACGCTGACGCTGGGCTTTTTAAAGACGGGGCTCATTTCCGGCCCGGACACGGAAAACGCAGGCACTGTGGAACTGATTGATATCGGGCTGCCGGGCGATGTTATCGATAGCGCGGCCTGGGAAACAAGGCTCATGGACGCGCTGGACGTCGGGCCATTAATGACGGCCAGAAAACGCGAAACGCACAAGGGCGACTACGGCAAGCTGCTCCTCATCACGGGGTCGCCCGGCATGACGGGCGCGGGCTGCATGGCGGCGGAATCGGCGCTGACTGCCGGGGCGGGGCTGGTGTACCTGGCGGTGCCCGGCAGCCTTGCGCACATATATGAGTCGTCGATCACCGAAGCGATTACGCTCTGCGCGGGATCGAATGTAGAAAGGACCATCAGCTACGAGAGCGCGGACGCTATCGCCAATTACGCCGGGCGCATGGACGCCGTCGCTATTGGGCCCGGCATGTCGACGGATCAGGAAACAGCGAGGGCGATCCGCAAAATCATCACGGCGGTAAACAAGCCGCTTGTTATCGACGCCGACGCGCTGACTGCGGTCGCATCGGACGTGTCGCTGCTTGGGCGGCTGAACGCGCCCGCCGTCCTGACGCCGCATGAGGCGGAAATGGCGCGGCTCCTCGGCACTTCGGTCGTAAATATCAAACGCAACAGGCTCGCGCTCGCGCGGGAGTTCGCCGTAAAGTTCAAGGTAACGCTTGTATTGAAGGGGCACCACAGCATAATCGCCGCGCCCGACGGGCGGGTGTATGTGAACCCGACGGGCAACCCCGGCATGGCGACGGCTGGCTCGGGCGATGTGCTGACAGGCATGATCACGGCGTTCATCGGAGCGGGCATGGACGTACCGGAGGCTGCGGCTGCGGCTGTATATTTGCATGGGCTCGCGGGCGACTGTGCGGCGGCGGACCTGGGCGAGCGCTCGATGCGGGCGACCGATATAATTCGCTATATGCACAAGGCATTCAAAAGCGTCAAGGAATAAGACAGCAGGCATCGGTTCTATTGGTTGGATATGAAATTTAGGATCATTTTAACCGGAAGGCGCAGCCAATTTTTTTCCAGCATTTTTGCGGCTGCTCTCAGGTTTTCGCGTATCTCTATGCCTTGCGGACATTTCCGCTCGCATGTCCCGCATGCGTTGCACAGCGAGGCTTTGGACGGCCTGTTGTTGATGGCGCCCTCTGTCGACAAGATGTAGCGTATGTTAGACAAGAGCGTCTTTTTCATACTATAGTTGTTGTACCAATAAAAACATGTTGGTATGTCTACGCCGTATGGGCATGGCATACAGTAGGAACATGAGGAGCATTTCACGCGCAGGTTCGCGTTGTAGTAGTTTTTTATGGCGTCAACGGCATTTTGTTCGGAGTTGGTAAAATGCGCCAGCCCTTCGGGCATAGCGGATATGTCCGCGTTTGTAGCTGTTGCGGGGGAGTTCTTCGTAGGCGTCGCGGCGGATGGGGTAACGCCTGCTTGCGTCGCGGCTGCGTATGATGGGGTTTCGCCCGCTTGCGTTGTGGCTGTGGATGATGGGGTTTCGCCCGCTTGCGTCGCGGCGGCAGTATTAATCGCGTACGCGGTTTGCGCGTTTTCTTTTATGTATGCCACTTCGTTCATGCCGGATATGGCGCATGTTACTTCCGGGTGCTTCCACACCCAGCGGAGGGCCAGTTCTGCAGGCGTCCTGCTTATGGTCGCGGACGGATCGGCGTCGGCCACCGCCATATATTCGTCAAACTGTTTTCGCACCTCGTTGGAAAATACGTTACCGAGCAGCCCGCCGCGCAGCGGCTCCATGGCAATCACGCCGAGCCCCTTGCTCGACGCGTAACGGAGCCCTTCGAGCCCGGCTTGAAAATGCTCGTCTATATAGTTGTATTGGATCATGCACATATCCCATGGGTAAACGTCGACAATACGCTTAAACTCATGCACATTGCCGTGAAATGAAAAACCCGCGCTGCGGATCCGCCCGCGCCCGCGCTCGTCCTCAATAAACTCGTTGAAGCCCTTTTCTACCAACCTCTCAAAGTCTGCGAACGAAGTCAGCGTGTGCGCCAGATAAAAATCCACATAGTCCGTATGTAGGTGATCCAATTGTTTTTCGATAGTACTATCCATGTCGCGGCGGTTTTTGACCAGCATTGTCGGCATTTTAGTGGCAATCAAGACCCGCTCGCGGGCATGCATCCGCGAAAGGGTTCTCCCCAGCGCCCTTTCGCTGCCCGGATATATAAATGCGGTATCGAAATAGTTAATCCCGCAGTCAAGCGCCGTCGTGATCAGCCGCTCGGCCTTCGCCTCGTCCACCGAAACCCCGACGCGGGGGAAGCGCATACAACCATAACCCAGCGCCGATATGCTGACGCCGGACGACGGAAGTTTACGGTATGGCATTTGATCACTCATATACCCATCCCCGCTGTCCATTATGTTCAATTTTAATGTCGTGATTTAAACTATGTTCATAATATCAGAACGCCAGGTGCGTGTTATATATACACAGTGCGTGTTATATATACACTATGCGTGTATATGCACAGTGCGATATACACGCTGTGTATATGCGTTATTTGGCTAGCCGGAGCTGAAAATCTCCGCTCATGCGCATGTAGTTATTGATTGCCGTTTGGTGTGTGGTTTTCGCGTTTTCCAGCGCCAGGCGGGCGTTTTGCTCGTCCAGTGGCGTCACCAGCCCCTGGTTCAGCCTCGCTACCACTATGTTGTAGTCGTTCTCGGCAATCTGGACGTTCATGCGCTCGATCTCGATTTGATCCTCCTGATTGAGCAGGCTGTAATAGTCGGACCACAGCCCGGATTCTTCTGTTTTGCGCGCGTTTATCAGAGCATATTCGGTCTCTTTGATGGACACTTCGTTGTTTTGCAGGTTGTACAGCATGGCGCCTTCGCGGTCCCATTGGAGCATTATGGCCCGCTCGTCTTTTAATATCTGCAGTTTTTTATCGTTGCTGTTCACAGCAAAACTGCCGTCCACCGCGTCGCTCACCAGCCTTTCAATCCTTACGTCGTTAAAGCGGATGAACTGCTCGTTATATTCGCCCAGCCGGATCTCTTTATATTGATCGATCTTCAAATCGGCTTTTAGGTTGTATTTCGCAAGTTCGATATCGCGCTGCCTTGCGGCTATATCCGCTTCCAACTTCATCTTTTGGGCGGTGTAGACGTCCATGTCGCTCGGTTTCGCGACGCCCACGTTAATCTGCGCCGTGAGCTGCTCAATATTGGCGTTCAGCTTCTCCATCTCATCGTCGTATGTTTTTAAGGCGCGCTCAAGATCGAGGATGTCTGTATACTGTTTTTTCAGGCTGCTTTTGATGCGGTCGAGTTTATCGCTCAATTCGTTCAGATACCGCTCATGCTCCAGTTCCGCGTTGCGCCAGTCGATATATAGCTGTTTTTCGTATGCCACGCGCTGCGCCGAAAACACCGGTTGCGGCGGGTCTTTGTTCTCCGCGAGGTATTTGTCGTGCATCGCCGATGCGAGGCGCCGCTGATAGATGTCCACCCTTTTCTGGGAAACCTTGTAGTCTTCGTTGTCCACCGCGATGCGGGCGTTCATCGTCGCGAGCGTCAGGTCGACGATGCCCCGGGCCTCCGGGTACCTGGGTATATTGGCGGCGGCGGAGGCGGCGGTAGTGGTGGCGGCGGCTGACATTGTCAATGACGCCGCGCTTACGGATAGGGCAATCGCCATCGCTGCGGCGGATTTTATTATTCCAGGTTTTAGGATAATATTGGCATTAATCATGGTGTTCTCCATTCTCTACAGGCCGCCCGGGCCTATGCTGCTTATTATGTCCAGTTTTTGGCGCTGCAGCCATATGTCTATCAGGTTGTTCTCTAGCTGCATCCTTGCCTGCGAGAGAGACATGCCAACCTGTTCCACGCTGACGGCGGTCGTCATGCCCATTTCGAATAGAACCTGCATCCTATCGTAGTTCTCCTGCGCCGTTTCTATTTGCGACTCGTAATACGCGGTGACGCCCCGCAGCGCGACCAGTTGCTTGTATGCTTCGTTGATTTCCGCTTCCACATCCCAGAGCACGGCGTCGTAATCGATCTCCGCTTCCTCTGCGGCCTGTGCGGCGTCCTGTTTGTCGTCGAGCGTAGAGAACTTGGTAATCTCCGTCTCATACAGCACTACCTGCCGCTGCGCCAGCTCCATCTCCTGCTTCGCGAGCAATATTTCGCTGCGCTGTTCCAAGGCGCGCTTGATATACGAATCCACTGGGCTGTCGCTGCGCGGGGGGGCGAGCTGCGCCCTGTCAAAATCCTGGTACGTCGTCGCCAGGTTTTCGCCGACATGCCGGTTGAAGCCTGTCGTCAGAGACGTCAGGGAGCGCTTCTGCCTGCGCATGTCGACTTGGGCCTTTTCATATGACAGTTCCGCGTTCTCGACCTCGATGCGCGTCGCTGTGCCAAGCTCATATTTCACCCTGAGAATTTCCAGGTTTTTGAGTTGCAAATCCAGCGCTTCCTGTGTAATCGCTATCGCGGCCTGCATTTTCGCGATGCCCGCGTACTGCGCGTACGCCGCGTATATCACCTGGTTGCGCACGATTTCTATATTATAGTCGACCCTTTTAATATTTAAGTTGAAGCGTTCGTAGCCCATGTCGCGGACCGATATCAGCTCCCTACGCTCGTCGGACGTCAGCTCTTTATAGTCCATCATCCGGTACATTTCAAGCTCAAACTGCAGGTCCTCTTCCAGCCGATCGCCCCACAGGTCCTCCGCATCCAGGAGCACCCTGTAGCGGTCGTCCGCGTCCAGTACCTGGATCGCCATGTTCACGCTTTCGCGCAGTGAATCGACCTGTTTTTGGATGTTCAGCCGCGTTATCTCCATGCCGAGGAAGCTCGCCTTTGCGGCGGTCACCGCGAAGTCGGCCGCCTGTTTGGCGCTCAACTGTTTGTCTTTTGCGGCGTTCGGGGGCGTCGGCGCGACGTCGATTTTGGACGCCCGCTCGACGTCCTCGCGTATGAATTGCTGTATCATGGGGTTCGCCGTGGGGTCGGGCCTGGGCGTGACATTATGGCCTAACTGATTCCAGGGGGTGGACGTCGGGCGCGGCGTCGGCGTGGTTATGGGGACGTTGCCAGTCGGAACGGGGGTCGCCCCCGGCGGCGGCTGGGGATCGATGGACCGCGCCGCGTGCGCGGAGATGGGCGCGGAGAGGGCGAACGCCAGGGCAAAGGCGACTGCGATGGCCAGGGCGAGGGCGATTGCGAGGGTGAGCATAGCCGAGGTTGCCGCCGGATATTTGATGTTCCGGTGATGGGGAGCGGGGCGGCCATTGGGATGTTTGTTGGTTGTCATCGTTGCACCTCAAGCAATTACAAGTTAGCAGGTATTGTTACAGATATTGTTTTAGAATTGTTACAGATGTTATTTCAAGTATTGTTTCAGGTGTTGTTTATGTAGTATGTACGGATTGTGTTATGTTTGTTCATTTGCGCATATAATTATGCAAACCACAAAACGTAAATAGAGCACAAATTCTACATAAAATATGTGTGATCGTCGTGCCATGTTGCGGTGCGCCAAACGTCAACTATGATGCTGACATCAACTACGTCGATGGGGCGTCGCACCCTACATTTACATTTTACACATTACTAATTATATAGGAAAATGGATGGATTAAAAAGTGGCGGCGTGCGCCCTTTGGCGGGGCTAGCGCGATGGCGGCGGGACGTCTATGAGTACGTCGCGCAGCGGCGCCCCGTCGACGTCGTACAGGCCGCTGACCCGCAGCTCGTTCTTCCGCTCCGTGGCGATATACGCCAGAAATGCGTCCGACTCCACACGTTCGCTGTACGACAGCCAGCCCTCGCCGGGGAACTGGATCACGACGGTGTACTCGTCGAGCATGCTCGTTTGGCACTTGCCCGGCAGCGGGATGTAGCCCGTGCCGGGCATGTAGTAGTTATAGTTCTTTAGCGCCTTCGCATATGTGGGGTTAAGCTCTGTATTGAAGCGGATGCTGACTTTCTTTTGCTCCTCCGCGAGCAGGACCGCCACGAGCAGCGGGCCGCCCTTCCTGTATGAAAGCAGCGGCGCGAAGCCTGGGCTGCCGGGGAGCATGTTTGCCGTGTAAGCGGCGCTCTCCCTGATCACGCCGATGCCCGTCAGGTACTCGCACAGCGTGTCCTCGCTGTTCTTCATGCGCGTTTTCAGCGCTTCGACAAGCATGAAAGAGATATCGTTGTTAGTGAGGTACCCTCGCTTTGGCGCCAGGGCGCGCAGCCCCAGTTTGTGTGCGAAAGCCAACGTCGCGTCCCAATCGAAATCCGCCTCCGGGACATAGCCGAGTACGCTCAGCAGCACTTTGTACATAGCCTGTGCGGTCATGTACCCCAGCGGGTTGACATTGCCCTGCTGATCGCCCTGCCAGCCCAGCACCGGATTGGCCTTCACATACGCGAGAAGGTTGCGCCCGCCCTCGTAATCCACCAAATGGGCGTCGTTGAAATTGGACGTCCAGGCATACGAAACAGCGGCGTTTTCCCGCCCCATGAGGCGCGCCGTGATGTGCATGGCCTGCAGGCGAGTGGCAAATGACGACAAGTATGCCTCGTCGACGCCGTTAATGCCCCCTCGCAGCACGCCGATATCGCGGCACACTACGGCCGCCCTGCTGATAGTCGGCCCGTTGTTCGCGCATACCGGAACCGGGCCGACTACTGCGGCTAGGATTATGGAAACAGCAATCAGTGCGGCTATGATCAGTTTTTTCGACATCGCACCTACGCGCCTTAGGGACCTTGTTGCATTGCCCACCTATAAACTATATGGTTACTTGTACATCGTATATACGCTTATAATAAATGATACAGTTACATTTTGCAATAAATTTACAATATATTAGTATCCCCACAGGAAGCCTGTTTCGAAGGCTTCGTTCATGATGTTGCTGTTGTAGGCATCGCGGTTGCCGTCCCAGAGGGTGTTGGCGCGGACCGACACATTGACGGCTTCGTTTATCGGGTTCACGAACGTAACGACGATCATGCGCGTGTTGACCGTATTAGACGCACTGGTGTCGTTGAGCTGGTTGTCATACGCCGTCACCGTGTAAAGGGACGGGCTGATCGAGGTGTTCGGCTGGCTTTCGAGCCTTACGTCTAAGATATAGATCAATTGTGAGCCCGTGTAGCCTTGGAACTGGATAAGCTCGTCGAACACAACAAGCACCTGATCCCTGGTGAGGGCAGGGAACGACACGTTCGCCAAGTTCGGCGCGCTCCCGGCAGAGCGGTTGCCCCGATACGACTCGTGCAGCCCCGGCTTTATGTTGTCCGTGACCGTCAAAGTTACGCCGCCCTGTATTTCAAGCGCGACGCCGAGCGCAGTCTTCGTGTAGCTCACCTGGTTCGGCGGGACCATCGCGACGGTGACGGGCGTGCGCGACGTCCCGTATGTCCCGTCGGTATTTAGATCGAACGTATCAAAGTCGATATACAGCTCCCTCGATGAGGAGTTGATGCTGCTGCTGCTCATGCTTCTAAAATTCAGGTTTTGGTTCCCCGCCCTGACAATGAAGTCTTGAGAAGCGGCGTTTGTCGGCAGGGCGCCCGCGGCTTCGAACCTCATCATGAGCCTTTGCGACGACACGGCGTATACGGCAGGGAGCAGCTTCGCGGCCGCGACATTGGTGGTCGGGCCGGGCACGTCTATCAACGTGGGCTCCATGGCGTTTCCGTTCAGGTCCTTAATGTTCATGATGCGCAGCTCATTGGCGCCGTCCGTGGATACATACTTCCTGAATGCGTCGGGATCCACCTGGTTGCCGCTCCCGATCACCCAGCCCCCGGACGGGAACGTGATCACGACTGTCATATTGTCGTTTTCTAGAATGACCCCCGTACCGTTCGGGACCTCGACATGCCCACGTACCGGGTCAAAATACTGGTAGTTCGCGATATCGTAAGCGGAGCCCCAGTCGATCTGCTTGTCGAACTTGAGCGCTACCCTGAAATAATCCCTATCCGCTGTAACGCTCACGACCGACGGCGGCGCCTTGTCCGCGACTACCACCGTGCGCGACTCCTCGACGGACCTGTTGATCTGCGCCGTCGTGTCCTCGACATTGACTACCGTCAGCGTATATGTGCCTGCCGGTATGGAACCCGTCAACTTAATGTAGCGCTGGTCGGGGGCGGACGCGCCCGACGGCGTGTATGCCTGCACACTGACCGTTACCGTGACGTTGTTGCTGTTTCTCAAAGTAAACCGATTGTTGTTGGCTGTGCCAAGCCTGACCGGCTTTGAAAAGCCGACGATTATTTCGTTTGCGCCCGGCGATTCGACGGACACAACAGTGGGCCTGTCCGTGTCAAACTTGGGGGTGACCGACGCGCGGTAGTCCGAAGCTGTGTTACCGTTCATGTCGACTATGCCCTCGATGACTATTTCCGTCGAGCTGATGGGCAGATACTGGCCCTCCGCGAAGGTAAATGTCATGATGTTGCGGGCATATGGGTCTTTTGTGCCGTTCTGCGCGCTGCGGCGCGTGCTGCCGTCCTGCCAGTACAACCTGACCTGGTCGCGCACTTCCTTGGAGAACTCTACGACCACCTTTTCGCGCCAGGCATCGACGCTGACCACTTGCGGCGCGTCCCTGTCTTCTGCGGCATTAAACTCACGGTCGATGACATCGAATATCGGGAAGCCCGCCAGGTCGTATATGCGGTTCGTGTCGATGGTCAGCGTGTTCCGGCCGACCTCGAGCGGCGCTGAGAAGTTAAGGTACACTTCCCTACCGTTGCATACAATGGCGTCCGACGCGGGCATCACCCTGTTGTTGAACTTGTATGTGGCGTAGTTTCTGACAGCATTGTCCGCTGTCCTGATGGGCTCCGAGAAGACGAGGCGCACGCGACGCAAGCCTATGGCTTCCACAGAGGTCAGGGACGGCGTCTGGTTGTCGTAGATCGATATCTCGCGATCATCAACGCCGGTCATCTCCAGCGAGTTGTTGGCCGAACGGACCTTACTGACGCTGACTTTAACGCGCTGCCCCTGCTGCGTCACAAAGCCGTTCTCCCTATATATCCTGAGCGTGGCGTTGTTGCTGCCTTCGGGGACATATACATAGTCCGTCGCGAGCAGCGGGCCGCCGTTGATTTTAAAATAGTTGAGGTCAATCGAGTCTTTGTTGATGGCCTGGTTGAACACTATGTCGATTTCCGCGAAATTGGTCGCAGATATGCTGTCCGCCACGAGCGTGGACGGCAGAGCCGGCGGCGTCGGCGTCGGCGCCGGGGTCGGCGTCGGGGACGGCCCCACGTCTATGACATTCGCGCTGCCGATGACTCCCAGCTCCCGCGCCTTGTTCAAGTCAATGACGCCTTCTTCCGCGAGGAACTCGGCGAGCGTGTATGTCTGGCCGCGCATGAGGGTGACCAGCGCCTCGACCATCATAATGGCTATTTCGTCGTTGATAAGCCCACCCGATATGTTGCGGCACTCCCTCATGCCCGTAGTACGATCCGCGAATGCGAGCGTATCCTCGTACGGGTAATCCACGTTGGCTTGATAACCGAGTACCGTCAGAAGCACTTTATAGAACTGCTGCGCCGTCACCATGGTATCCGGCATGAGGTTGTTCGAGCCATCGCCCTCCCAGCCGTATTGCGCGCTGTGGGCCCGCAGGTACGCAGTCCTGCGCTGGCCGCCCGCGTACAGGTGGCCGACGTCGTTGAAGTTACCCGTGCCTGTATATGCCTCGGCCTCCGCCTCCTTGCCGACGAGGCGCAGCGTCAGATACGCCGCCTGGTAGCGCCTGGTCGACTGCGCGAGGTATTCGTCTGTCACGCCCTGCCCCTCGCCGAGCAGCAGGCCCAGCTCGGAGCATATATACGCGCAGTCCACTTCGCCAGCCCTAATTGTGCCGGACGATGCGGCGACCGATGCGGCGCCCAGACCGGGCAGCCCGGCGGGCCCCGCCCCCAGCGCAAGAGCCAACACAATGGCCAGCGATGTTAATATCATAACTACTTGCGGCGTCTTGATCATTCGCTTACTATTCATTTTCGACCTCCGTTTGTCTTTTGAATGGAATAAATATATGTTATGACTATTTTACAATGTAGAACCACTGCTATACAAGGGCGTTACTAATATAAATCAGTTTCGTCACGATAATGACATATAAATTATTGCTGTGGCGATTGCTTTTGGCAACCGCTTGCAAACGACTGCGACTACATATGGTAGTCGTTTATGTCGGCAGAAAAAGAGCCGCCCGTTTTGGCGGGCGGCCCTTGGATTTTAATGGTTGAGTGGGGCGACTGTTTAAAGCCGCCCCACCGGGTTGTTGATGGTTGCCAGGTTACGGCCTGATTCTTACGCCTTCAAACGTTATATCGCTGAACGCGGTGGCGCCAAGCTCGTTACCGGCCATGTCTGAGAGGAGGAAACTGGGGTGCCTGTTGTACGTCATTGTGATGTTCCTGCTCCTGATGTCAATTGCGCCGCTTGTAGCGGTCTCCTTAAACTTTAACTCAATGTAGTATTCGTTTTCCTGACTACCAGGAACCGCCATTGCAACTTGCTCACCATTAACAAGGGTTGTATCACATATAACATCCCATGATACTACGTAATCGTCTTTTTCGGTTACGCCGTTGACGATGACATCGTTGCCAAACTTGATGGTTCCGAACACTTCGTTCATCGACGAGCCTTTGGTCCTGATTTGCTCGTTGAATATGATGAACAAGGAGGTGGAGTTTTCACCGCCCATATTGTAATCGTCGCTGGTTTTGAAATAACTATCTTGGACTACCAGCGGGGCGATGCCGTCTGTAACTCTCCACTGTGAATCAGCCGTAGTAACAGTAGGTGGTGTGGTGGTATTATCAGTTACGTCAGCCGTTATCTGTGAAGCTACGTCCTGATTATTGATTCTCAGGAACACATTGTTATTTCTGAACTGTGCCGTCGGCGACAGGTCGGCAGTCAGGTTGACTATGACCTTTTTGCCGTCGAGCGTCACATAATCAACAGCAATACCTTGCAACGCAGTCGTGGCGCCAATAGCGTTGACTAACGTGAAGTTATTGACTTCGTATGTGGTAACCTCGGTCGTAAACTCAACTTCGATCTTCCTTACGCCGGTGGCTTTGATGCTCTTAACTGTAGACGGGTGACCATCGCCAACCGCTGCAATGGAGTTTGAACGGTTGCCATACAGATCCTGTACGTCTATAGCGGAAACATCCACATTAATGTCTACCGGTGGGGTAGCATTTGTCTGCGCCGGGAAAGCGTCTACAAATGTGAGCCTTACGGTCCTGTTACCGGAGAGCAGTTCTACTTTGGCCGTATTCGGGAGAGCCCTGAAATTGGACTCAGTTGAGACCTTTGTCCTGTAATTCCCACGCGTTACGGCGGTGCTGTAGTCTACTTCCTCATTGAAGTAAATGTTGATGATCCTTCTGTCGGCGGCACCATTGCTGTCCCTGCCCCATGTGGCGCTGCTGATGAACGGCGCCTCAAGGTCCGGAACATCGACTTCGATGGTGACGTCAAGGTTCGTGTTGGCGTTGGCTATCGGAATTACGGTGTCCTGTACGCCCTTGATGGTGATGGCATAGAGGCCGGCCTTCTTCGCATCGTCCGTACGCGGCTTCAAGGTGACTTTCTTGTCGTCCTTCTCGGAATCAAACACGGTATCCCAGTCATCGCCATACAGCGTGTCATCGCCGCGCTTGAACGCCCATTTGCCCGTATCCGGAGACCTGATGGCCTTGTTGAACTTGATCCAGATTTCGCCGTCGGAATCCGCGCCGTAAGACACGACCGCCGGACGTAGGGTATCAGCCACAGGCACTATGTCGAAGCTCAGCGGGGCCTGCGCCGGGTTGTTCCAATAGTCTTTGGCGTTGACGAGTGTAATCGTCGTGCCGCCTATCGGGATGACCTTGTTCGCGGCCGTAAACTCGAATGTAGCGACATTGTCCTTAACTGTCGTCTTGTCCGAGGTATGCGTCCTGCTGCCATCGACCCAGCGGATCTGCGCGTCGTCTTGAATCTCGTCGTCAAACTCGATCATGACTTTGTACTGATATACAGGATCCAGTACCCTCTGCGCGATCGGGCCTTCGGTCTTGGCTACGATTTCGAACTCGGCTGTTTGATAGCCAAGGGTGTTGTTCGCGAAATCTTTGAAGCCGTCGCCCAGCACACCCAGCACATACACGCCGGGGGAGAGGGTCGTCCTGATGCTCTTGATTGTGACTATGCGGGAAGTGTTGGTGTCCGCGTCGTCGTTGATGGTCGGGCGGGAAGCCGAAAGCACTTTGCCGCCGACTTGATAGTTGGACAGGTTCTCAACAGCGCTCTTCACTGCGGCGTCTGTGGTGTTGATCGGCTCGGAGAAATATACATCCAAGCGCGTATTGCCTTTCGCTACCACTTTGTCGATGGACGGCGCCGTGGAATCGCGGAAGGTGATCTGCTGCGAGAACGCGGTCATGGACACGCCGCCCGATGTGCGGAGGCCTGACAGCGAAACTGTGCGGTATTCGTTCTGGGCGCCGACGAACCCTTCGGGCTCAAAGATACGCACGACTTTGTCGTCGCCGTAGTCTTCAACGACATAAATCTTAGCGCCGGACGATGTGTTGAGGTTGTCAATTTTCGCGATGGCCCAGTCTACCGACTCCGGATCCACTTTCTGGTTGAATGTAAGTTCGACTTCAGCGAAGTTGCTGGCGGTCGCGCTCACTACCTCAAGCGTCGGGAGCTCTGTGTCGGGTTCTACCGGCTCTTCGCCCCAGATGTAGGCGATGCCGGCGGCGATAAGGTCTTCCTCAGTCACTACGCCAAGCTCCATCAGGAACTGCGCGAAGGTCATGGGCTCATCGTCGTCGCCAAACGCGGTGAGGGACTCAAGCGCGGCTACCATAGCGTCGGCGAGGCCACTGTTTGTGATCCCGACTTCGCGTGTGCCGAGGTTGATGCCTACATCGGCGGAGAACAGAAGAATGTCGTCCCAATCATAATCTACCCCATAGGGATAGCCCATCGCGACGAGCAGGATTTTTGCCAACTGCTTGTTCGTGATGTTGTCCTGCGGAGCGAATACATCATAACCAATGCCGATAAAGCCGAGGTCCGGGTCCGCGTAGTAATACGCGAGCATGTTCCATTCGGCTTCTGAGGTGCGGTCGTCGTAATCTACGAAGTTGACTTCATCGTCCCAATCTTCGAAATCATACGCTTCCTGCTCGTACGCGAGCCACCTGCCGTTTAATATTGCCAATTGCATTCTTGTTGAGCTTTTTGCGAGATAAGCATCGGTTACGCCGTCACCGTCGCCTATCAGCAATCCGAGCAGCTCAAGTTTTGCGCCGTTTGATAGGGGAACATCCTCATCTGCGGCGAACACCGGCACAGCAAAAACGGTCGCGAGTAACGCGATCGATATTAACAATGCCAATAGCTTTTTGAGACCTCTCATAACTCTCATTTCCTCCTCGCAAAATTTTGGGCCCGGCACAATGAAAGACACCGAACCACGCCAAGCCCGAGGATCAATGGCGCGGTGTCTGATTGACTGCTTTGTTCCGCCCGCGTATTGGGACGCAGAGGGAACTATTTGAGATTATATCACCCACTTTTTTTTGCGTCAATCTTTCTATGCAAGTGTAAATAAATTGTAACAGAACGGAAATTATGCGCCATTACTGTGTTTCAGGGGCGTTACTTGACATTTGTTCGTAAAATTTCCTACGCGTCAGTAGGTGATGAATATACATTTGAGCGCGTTGCGGGGTGGGTTGCGGGCTGGGTTGCAGGGTGGGTTGCGGGGTGAGTGGAGCGGGCGTGGGTAATAGGGGCGGCGGCGGCGAGCAGACCGGCGCCGACGCCGAATAATGTCCACCATAGCGGCGCGGTCGATATAAGGTCGTCGTTTACGAAAGCCTGCACAAGGTACGCGGCCCATCCCAAAAATGCGCACATTATTAATAAGTCCGGCTTCTCGCGGGCTTTCCTGAGTGCAAAGAACCATCGCAGGAAGGCAACAGCGGCAAAGATATTAAGAAGCATAAACGATAACAGGGCGGGTATGCCTGCGCCGTAGGCGTAGCTTATGAAAGCGTTGTGCGGTTTTGTCACATAAAAGGAATAGTCGCCAAGGCCCGCCACTTTTTCCAAATGGTTCTGCGGAAAGGCATATACAAGCGTGTCCATGCCGTAGCCGGTGAGCGGCCTTTTCGCAATCAGGCGCATTGTTTCGCGCCAGATATACAGGCGGCCGGTGCCGGGCGCGATGCCGGGGCTGGGGAAGTGCGTGGGGAGATTGAAGTCCGCGAGTGCGGGATTGCTGGTCGAGGCGTGTTGCGCGGTGGCGAGGACGGGGAGGGGGGAGGCGGATGCGGGGGCGGGGGGTAGGGCGAAGGGGACGGGGGC
>Ga0099364_10000564_pt1 | contig 63074 bp, 62 predicted proteins | sample TergutTh196P3_FD_73070 | JGI IMG/M metagenome (GOLD analysis project Ga0099364, IMG submission 73070) | Microcerotermes parvus P3 segment gut microbial communities from Pointe-Noire, Republic of the Congo - Th196 P3 | ecosystem: Host-associated > Arthropoda: Insects > Digestive system > Gut ... | reverse complement strand
AGCGACGCTTTTATCAGGGCGTTTTTAAGATGGCTGGCAAAGGCAGTCAACAATGTAATCTTTATCACGTCGGTCAAAATAAAAGGCTGCACGCAGGCCGCGAACGCTGTAATGATGCTGCTGGACATGACGAGGCTGAACCATAGCGCGCCGCAAAGATAATTTATTGCGGCGCCCGCGACGAGCCCTGATGCCAGCCACACGATGCTTTTTTTGCTTTCGGCCAATCCGGCGACTAGCGCCATCAGCGGGAACGACAGAATAAAGCCACCGGTCATGCCGATAACGACGCCTATCCCCCCGGTAAACCCCGAAAACACAGGGGCGCCCACTGCGCCGAGCAATATATATACCAATGTGGCTAGCGCGCCTTTTTTCGCACCCAGCACTATCCCGGCCAGCGGCACGGCTAGCGTTTGCAAGGTCATGGGCACGCCGTACGGCATGGGTATGCGCAGTTGCGACATAACTGCTATGATTGCGGCGAATACCCCTATGAGGCAAATGTCCCGGATCGATAGTTTCATTTTTTGCATATTTTGCATAAGCGCGCTCCCACAATTTTATGATAATATAGTAGTCGGTCTTTAATGTATTGTCAACCTGTGTATATTTTAGGTTGACAATAGATATATTGCAGGTCAAAGTACGTTGTGTAGCCCGCAATGACGTAGTAGCAACTGTATGTGAATTGAGGGTCAAAGCGCGTTATGCGGCTCGTAATGACATGGCGGCGACCGCAGCCGGGAGGGTAGGTATGGGCACTAAGCTGCTTGTCCTTGAAATGCTGGAAGGCGCGATGGGGGGCGCTGTTTCCGGCGCGTTTATCGCCGAGCGCCTGGGCGTCACGCGCAACGCCGTGTGGAAGGCCGTCAGGGAGCTGGAAAAAGACGGCTATAAGATTGCTGCGGTCACAAATAAAGGTTATCGTCTGCTTGACGGCAACGATATATTGTCCGCCCAAGGGATGCTCCCCCACCTTATAGACAAAAACATATATAGCAATGGCAATATTAGGGTATATAAAACCCTGGAATCCACCAACACAATAGCAAAGGAGCTGGCCCTGTCGGGCGCGGCGCACGGCACGATTGTCATGGCGGAGAGCCAGACAGCCGGGAAGGGGCGGTTTGGCCGGGGCTTCTATTCGCCGGCCGGCATAGGCATTTACATGAGCTTTATTTTACGCCCCGAACATCAGTTTTGGGACGGCGCCCCGACATTGGCGACATCATATGCGGCGGTTTCGGTGTGCGAGGCCATCGAGGCGACGACAGGCAAGTCGCCGAAAATCAAATGGGTAAACGATGTGTTCCTGGACGGGAAAAAGATATGCGGTATTTTAACGGAAGCGGTGGCGGATGTCGAGAGCGGCGGGGTGCAATGGATAGTAGTGGGCATCGGGGTAAACTTCACCGCGCCCTGCGCCGGTTTCCCGGATGAAATAAAGCAATCCGCCGGGGCGGTTTTTGCCGAAGGCGAGCCTACAATTAATAGAAACCGGCTAGCGGCTGAAATAGCGAACCGTATGTTGAAAATGGATAGCGGGCAAGGCGGTAAAATGATGCTCGCCGAATACAAGAAGCGGCTCATGATGATAGGGGAGAGGGTCACGGTTTCTAACGTCGCATTCGGCGCCAGCGTCGCTAACGCAGCCAACGTCGCTAACGCAGCCAACGTCGCTAACGCCGCCAGCGTCGCCAGTACCGCCAGCGTCGCTAACGCCGCCAACGTTGCTAACACCGATGCTGGCGCAAGAACAGGCGCAGGCGCAGGCACAGGCGCGGGCGACGGCATTGGTGAGCCTTTCGAGGCGACAGCCATCGACATAGACGACACGGGGCGCCTGATCGTAAAAAAGGACGACGGCGAGACGCTCGTACTGCGTTCCGGCGAGATCCGGGTGACCATGCTACCTGTGGAGCAGTCTGTAGGTGATTAAATCGTTGATTGATGTTATTTTAACGGTATGTCATTATGCATGTTCGCAATGACAGCGGGTGTTTTAGCAGATGGGATTGCGGGTCAAGCCCGCAATGACAGTAACAGCGGCAACAGCGCCCTCGCATCGTCATTGCGGGCCGCGCAACGCGCATCGACCCGCAATCTGGTACAAGTCAGGCGCTGTAGTTTCCTTTGGGAAGCACAATGAAACACAACACAATATGATATAATTATCTACTATCGGCAATTTAGTTTTTATGATCTATTATCTACGATCTACGTTCTACTATCTAATATTAACCGCGCCGTGCTGCGGCGCCTCCAAGGGGTATATTGCACACTATGTCTATAATAACCAAGGATCGGGATTTTTATTCGCGCCTGGTGCGCATTGCCATACCTGTCACGCTGCAGAGCCTCGTCATGTTCGGCGTCAATGTCACCGACACGGTGATGGTGGGCAGCCTTGGCGAGTACAGCATCGCCGGCGTGGCCCTCGGCAACCAGTTTTCATTTTTATACCAAATCACCTGTTTTGGCATCGCGGGCGGCATGGGCGTGCTGTCGGCGCAGTTCTGGGGTAAAAAAGACAGCGAGGCCATAGGGGCGGGGCTGTCTATAATCCTTAAAATCGCATTCTCGTTCGGCCTTTTGTATTTTATCACCGCAGCCATATTTCCGTATGAAGTCATGGGCATCTACACTGTGGATGAGATGGTGCGTACGGAAGGCGCCTCCTACTTGCAACTGCTGTCGTTGGGCTACCTGTTTACCGGGCTGACGGTTATGATCGCATCCACGCTGCGTTCGGTCGGCATCGTCAAGTTGACGCTGTTGACCAACTGCGTCGCGCTGTTCCTCAACATGTTTTTTAACTGGGTTTTTATTTTCGGTAACCTGGGCGCGCCGCGCATGGGGGTGGCGGGGGCGGCGCTGGCGACGACGATATGCCGCACAGTGGAGCTGTCGATCGTTCTGATATTTCTACTAAAAATAGACACGCGCATCCGCTTCCGCCTGCAGATGCTGCGCCGCTGGGACAGGGACATATTTCGGAACTACAGAAAGAACGGCGTGCCTGTCATAGTCAGCGACATTTTCTTGGGCGTCGGCGGCAACATGATCTCGGTGGTACTGGGCCGCATGGGGCCGGTAGTCATGAGCTCGGCCGCTATCGCCAACACGGTCTTCCAGTTGACCACGGTGTTCCTGATGGGCGTGTCCGGCGCGTCGGGCGTGATAACGGGCAACACGGTCGGCGCCGGCGAGATTGAAAAGGCGAAGGAGTACGGGAAGACGTTCCTGGCTCTCGCGTTCGTAGTCAGCCTATTCGCCATTACCGTCATCCAGTTGGTCAAAGGCGTCATATTCGAGGAATTAAATATTGGCGGCTCGGCAATCAAAGTGTTCAACGTCGAGGACTCGACCAAAGAGATAGCAGGCACGTTGATTAACACGCTCTCATGCATCGCCGTGTTCATGACTCTCTCGCAGATACTGACCAAGGGCATCCTGCGCGCGGGGGGTGACACAAGGTTCCTGATGATCGCCGACGTGCTCTTTTTATGGGTCGTATCGGTCCCGTTGGGGTTTTTGGCCGGTCTCGTTTTTAAATGGCCGCCCTACATCGTGCTGTTCTGTCTGCGCATCGACGAGGTGATAAAAAGCATATGGTGCTTGTTCCGTTTCTTCAGTTGGAAATGGATTCGCGACGTCGCCGTGCGCGGGGCGAATATAGATAAAATAAAACCGCAGGCCGGATGACGCCTGCGAGAGGAGAACAAGTGGACGAACGCACCAGGGAACTGGCCCAGGGCAATATACCCAGGCTTCTGGCCAAGCTGTCGATCCCCGCGATGGCCGGGATGATCATCGAGGCGATATACAACATCGTCGACCGCATGTTCGTGGGCAGGGCGCATGTGGGGATGGCGGGTCCTGAGGGCCTTGCGGGGCTGACGATCTGCTTCCCGTTCATGATGATCATCATGGCATTCACGCTGATGCTCAGCGCCGGCGGCTCGTCGCGCATCTCGCTCGCGCTGGGCAGGGGCGACAAGGAAACGGCGGAGAAGATAGTCGCGACAGGCTTTATCATGTCGCTCGCCATAGGGGTGACCATCATGGTTGTCGGGCTGGCTTTCCTGGAGCCGCTGCTTCGCCTGTTCGGGGCGGACGAGCTGACGATGCCGTATGCCAGCGCGTATATGCGCATCGTCCTCTTCGGCGCTATCTTTAATGTCGTCACATTTTCGTTGAACCGCTACATCGTCGCACAGGGGCGCGCCACGTTCGCCATGGTGACGCTGATGATCGGCTGCGGCATTAACTTCGTGCTGGACCCACTGTTCATATATGGTTTTGGGTGGGGCGTCGAGGGCGCCGCGTGGGCGACCATCATCGCCTGGATAGTGACGGCTGTATGGGTGGTCATGTTTTTTGTGAGGAAAAAAGGGGTGCTGCGGCTGAGGATCGCTCGCGACAACGTAAAAGCAGGCGCCGCCTTGAGCATCGTATCCATAGGGATAGCCCCGTTCACGCTGCAGATCGTCGGTAGCCTCACGGGCTCCGTCATGAACAACTCGCTGCGCGCATTCGGCGGCGCCATGGCCATTTCGGCGATGGGCGCCATTCAGTCCGTGCTGCAGTTCTTCCAGATGCCGCTCTATGGCCTCAACCACGGCAGCCAGCCGATCATAGGTTTCAACTACGGCGCGAAGAACTACGCCCGCGTGCGCGAGACGCTGCGAATCGTCTTGGTCATCGGCACGATGATTGGCACGCTGGGGTTCGCGGCGGCCATGGGCATACCCCATTTGCTGGTCGGGATTTTCGGCGACAACGCCGAAATGCTCGCCATAGGCACGCGTTCGATGCGCATATTTTTGATGTGCTTCCCCGTCATAGGCGTATTGATCCAGGGCTCGCAGTTCTTCTCTTCGACCGGCAGGCCGCACATCGCCATGACGATCACGCTGGGCAAGCAGGCCGTGCTGGTCACGAGCCTGCTGCTGCTGCCGCGCGCCCTAGGGCTGGACGGCGCGTTCGCGGCCGGCCCCGCGTCCGACGGCGCTGCCATCACGCTTGGCGTCCTGTTCATCACGCGCGAATGGAGGCGCCTGAAGCGGCTGGAAGCGACGCAAACTGCGGCGCCTGTATTGGAGTAGATTGGCGGGTCAAGCCCGCTATGACAGCGGGTACAGCGCGTCGTTTACGGCGCTTTGGACTTTCATGTATTTTTCATACATTTCCATGTAGTAGGCATGGTTTGCGGGGTTCGGCTCAAACACTTGATTGATGCGCACCGTTGCGTCGATCGCCTCCTCTATGCTGCCCCAAATGCCTGCTGCCACGCCGGCGAGCATCGCGCTGCCGTATGTCCCCCCTTGTTCGGTCATAGTGGTCTTTATCGGCACGTTGAATACGTCGCTGCGGATCTGCATGTACTCCGCGCTGTTCGCGCCGCCCCCGAGCGCGATAATATCGTCCACCTTGCGCATATTTTCGTTTACACGTTTAAAGCCCGTGTATACCGCATAAGACTGGCATTCCATAAAGGCGCGGTAAATCTGCTCGTTCGTCGTCGCCATGGTCATGTTGAGGATGCCCCCAATCTGGTTCCTTCCTGGCGCGCCCGTCCCGAATTGCGGAAGCACGATGAGGTTGGTCGGCTCGGCGGGGATCTTTTTGTCGTACTCGGCATAAAAGCTCAGCCCGTCCCGCGCGCATTCGGCCTTCTCATATAAGCCAAAGTGATCCCGGAACCATTTTAGGATGGCGCCGCCCGTCAGCCCGCCCCCGCCCGCGCCCATGACGTAGTTCCCGCGTGTCACGTGCCTCCTGGGGCGCATGGGCCTCCTGCCGCCGGACTGCGCCATGGCTTCCAGCTTGGGCAGATCGTCCTCGCCTATCAGCATCATCATTATATCGACGGTGCCTATCTCATTCATCATCTGCCCGGCGCGGCACATGCCGACGCCCAGTGACGCCGCCGTATGGTCGTGCCCGCACGGGACGAGCTTGGCGCCGCGCATCGCGCCCAGCCCGCCGGTCACCCAGCCGCCGCCGCTTGCGCCACCCGCTCCGCCGCCCGCTCCGCTGCCTGTGCTGCCTGTGCTGCCCGCGCCGCCCGCTCCTGCCCAGGCCGCCCCGCCGCCGCCGGCTTCGCCGATGATGGACCCTATGGGCACGATCTTCGGCATAATGGCCGGATCCACGCCCGCCCATTTGAGCATCTCCGGGATCCACTCGCCCGTGTTGTAGTTGTAGCAGCCCGTGGTAGAGGCAATGGAATCGTCGCACATATGGCCCCCGCCGTAGCCGGACAGGACAAAATCGGGCAGCATCCGAATCTTTTTCACCCTGCTAAAAAACCCCGGGTCGGCTTTGTTCATTACATGCATTTTAACCAAGGAGCTGATGCGGTTCGGGGCCTGGAACCCGTATGCTTCAAGGGTCTTTTCCGGCTGCCAAATGGCGGAAAACTCCTTGATGCTGTCCTCGCCGCGCGTATCGAAATACATGATGCTGTCGCACATGATATTATCGTCCCCGTCAAAACAGACAAACGATTCGCCGAAAGTCGTGCAGCCTATACCGACGACCTCTTCCCCGCAGCCGATAACGACTTCGCGCACAATGCTGTCGACCGTCTCGCGCAACTCGCGCGGATCGAACATATATGCCCCCGGCTCAGGGTTTTTCATTGTGTATTCTTTGTAAGCGTACTTCAAAACAGTACCGTCATATGCGTAAGCAACCGCTTTAGCTCCTGTCCCCCCGACATCTATGCCAATCAGCGCCATTTTTATATCCTCCCTATGCATATTTTTCATTGATTTTTACGTTGCCATTGCATCAAATTTATTTATTTATCCATAATATAGGTTATAATATGTACACGCAATATAAATATTGTAATTTGATAACATATCATTTTATATATTGCGAATAATGATTCAAGGAGCCGAAAAAAATGGTCAGCTACAAAATAAAAATCGGGATAGCCCCCTGTCGCCGCAACGTCTCCGCGTTTATGAGGCCGGGCGGCATCTGGAGCAAGGAAGCGGCCCTGGACATGAAAAACATCGTCATGCCCTACATACTCAAAAATTTCGCCAACGAGCATGTCGAGTTCGTCGATTTGGAATGGCTGAGCGATGACGGCATGATGTACGAGTACGAGCAGGCGGGCGCCATCGCGGACCGCTTCATCGCGGAGAAGATCGACGCGCTGTTCATAGTGAACATCAACTTCGGCGACGAAGAGGTCGCGGGCAAGCTTGGCAAGCTTTGCAACGTCCCCACGCTCATTTGGGCGCCGCAAGACGTGGAGTTCGGAGAGGTCGAGGACGCGCGCGTGGAGAACCCATTGTACGGCCAGCGGCTGCTGGACGCCCAGTGCGGACTGTTCGCTGTCTCGAAGCTGCTGCAGCGCTTCCATGTCAAGTTCACCCACATCCCGACATGCAAAGTGGACGACCCCTGCTTCAAAGAGGCCTTTGAGGACTTTACGGCTGTGGCATGCATGCTCAAGAACTGGAAGAACATGCGCCTGCTGCAGCTTGGCAACCGCCCCAAGCTCTTTACCAGCATGATATTTAACGAGGACGAGCTGCTTGAAAAGTTCGGCATTGAGGTGTTCCCATACACCGCCACGCAAGCCACGGCCGCGCTGATGGAAATCTATGAAAAGCGCCAGAGCGAACTGGGCCCCATCGTCGACAGGATTCGCGCGTTTTACCCCGGCGGCGACGGAGGCGACGACGAGTCGCTGCGCAAAAGCGCCGCAGTATACCTGTTCTACACGGAACTGTTTAAAACAACAGGCTGTTCCGCCATCAGCGCGGACGCTTCATTTGCCAGGGCCCTGGGCGTCGGCGCCGGCTTTGACATGGCGCTGTGCAACGAAGAAAACAATTTCGTCGCGTATGAGTCGGACATGCACGCTGCGATCCAAATGATCCTGATGTCCTCTGCCACGTTCGGCGAGAAGCTCCCCTATTTCGCAGAGTTCACGGTAAACCACCCGACGAACCCGAACGCCGAGCTCCTCTGGCACATGAATGTCTTCCCGCCGTCCATCGCCGGCCACGACCTGCTAAAACCGTATATCGTTTCCGGCCCGCGCGGCTCTTCCGGCGGGTATGAAATCGCTCGCGGCACATACACCATTGGCCGATTCGATTGCATGGACGGCAAGTACGCCATGCTGCTCGGGAACTATAAAGGCGTCGAAGGGCCGTTCACCCGGGGGCCGTATATATGGGGCGAGTTCAAGGACTGGAAAAAATTCGAGTCCGCAGTCATGTACGGGCCGTATGTCCACCACATGGTCGAGATCGAGGGCGGCGAGCGCCTGGTGGCACGCCTGAAGGAGTTTTGCCGCTACACTGGCATATACGCGGACGTCCCGGACGAGCGCGACACCCCGTTCGCGCCGTATTTTTACAGTTTATAAGATTTAGTTTTATTATGGATAATCGTATAATAATGTGATATAATTCCGAAAAATAGTGACACATCTGATAGACAAACAGAAAGAACAAACACAACGAGAACAGAAACAAATAGAACAGGCGCAGATAGAACAAGCACAAATAGAACAAACACAACAAGAACAGGAACAAATAGAACAAACACAGATAGAACAAGCACAAAATTAAAATGGAGTGGGGGCGGACAATGGATACAGCAATCCAAGGCAAAGTCATCGAAAAGAAAAAGCCGCTTGTCGTCCGGTTGCGCAAACAGATCAGCTTGCAAATTATGGTGCTGTTCGGGCTAGCGTTTATCGTCGTATTCCGTTTCCTGCCGATATACGGGCTGCAGCTCGCGTTTAAAGAACTGCTGCCGGGCAGGGGCATCTGGGAGGCGCGCTGGGTCGGCATGAAGCATTTCAATGATTTTTTCTTTTCAGGAAACGCGGCGAAGGTTCTATTCAATACATTGGCATTGAGCGGGTTAAAGATAAGCATCGGTTTCCCGATGCCTATTATTTTTGCGCTTCTACTCAATGAATTGCGATCGCATAGGACCCGTTCAATCGTACAGGGCATCTCATACCTCCCCCACTTTTTAAGCTGGGTGGTAATTTCCGGTGTAATTTGGGGCATCGTAGCGCGGGAAAGCGGAGTACTCAACAGCCTTATGCTTTCGACGGGGCTGAGAAGCGAACCTGTCCATTTTCTCGGGATGCCGAGTTTGTTTTGGCCGATGATGGTGATTTTGGACATATGGAAGGAAATGGGGTGGTCCGCCATTATTTATATGGCGTCCATAGCAAGCATCGATCCACAGCTTTACGAAGCGGCCCGCGTTGACGGCGCGAGCCGCTGGGTACAGACGCTCAAGATCACAATTCCCGCGATTGCGCCAACAGTTACAATAATGTTGATTTTAAGGGTCGGTTCGATTTTAAACGCCGGGTTTGACCAAATTTTAGTATTCCGCAATTCCATTACTCACGAAGTCGCTAATATATTAGACGTTTATGTTTATGACATGGGCTTGGTCAATGGGCGTTTTGGTTATGCGACCGCCGTAGGGCTTTTCCAAAGTGCCGTGGGGTTTATAATGATTATGACTACGAATAAACTTGCCAACCGTTTTGAAATGGGCCTTTGGTAGAGGAGGGCTAATATATGGAAAAAAGATTCTTCATAAAAACCCCGGGCGAAAAAGCATTTTTCATTTTTAACAGCGTTTTGATGTTTATTATTTGTTTTATTACAATCTATCCGTTCATCAACACCATGGCGCTCTCTTTCAGCGAGGGCACCGACGCCATGCGGGGCGGAATATATTTTTATCCCCGCAAGGCTACAATTCAAAATTATACTACGGTATTCAATGATAACGAGATCCTTAGGGGCTACATGATCACGATTAGCCGAACGGCATTGGGCATTATAACGAGCCTTATATGTACAGGTTGTCTCGCCTACGGCTTGTCTAAAAAATACCTCATCGGTCGGAAATTCTATATTACTGTGTGCGTTATCTCAATGATCTTTAATGCAGGCTTAATACCGACGTACATGCTTTACAAAGATATAGGGCTGCTTAACAATTTTTTAGTGTATATCCTGCCTTCGGCGGTGAGTACATTTAATATGATACTAATGAAAAACTATTTTGAACATTTGCCTGTTGAACTTGAAGAATCGGCAATGATCGACGGCGCGTCCACATTAAAAATATTGTGGAAAGTTATCATGCCGCTGGCTATGCCAATAATTGCGACTATCAGTATATTTACCGGCGTAGGGCAATGGAACTCATGGTTTGACGCGTACATGTTCGTGCCGAAACGGACAGACCTGCACCCGTTACAGACATATCTATACCGCGTTATATCGCTGTCTCAGATATCGACGGAAAATCCCATGGAAATGCAATTACTCGAACGATTGAGGACCAATGTCACCACTATCCGAGCCGCGACGGTTATGATAACCACAATACCGATAATATTTATTTACTCGCTATTTCAAAAGCACTTCATCAAAGGCGCCATGGTCGGCGCCCTGAAAGGCTAGTCAGGGACAGTCAGGGACGCATTGCGCTTTAAGGTTTATGGCAGTCGGGACGTCTCAATGCGCAATGCTTGTGCCACAAGGAAACACATAGGTTGTTGAGCTTACTGGAATAATAAGTTGGGGCAAAGATTGTGGCAGCCGAGACGCCGCAATGCACAATGCTTGTGCCATATAAAAATTTGTGGTTGTTGTACTTGCTGGGTTAATAATTAGGGACGCATATTAAAATTAAGGAGATATCTTAGCATGCCAAAAAAAATAGTTTTTATTGGCGCCGGGTCCGTTACGTTTACTCGCAATCTTGTGCGCGACATACTCACGTTTCCGGCTTTTTCGGATGCCATTATTTCTTTGGTGGATATATCCGAAGACAATCTGGCGCTAGCTAAAACGGTGGTGGAAAAGATCATCGAAACCGGTAAATACGGCGCGACTGTTCAGGCGACGACGAAACGCGAGGAAGCGCTCGTCGGCGCCGACGGGGTGCTTTGCACAATCGCCGTGGGCAGCAACGAAGTAATGCAGCTAGACAGGGCGATACCGACCGAATACGGATGCTCGATCAGCGTTGGCGACACGCGCGGGCCCAGCGGCGTTTTCCGCTATCTGCGCACCATTAACGTCATGATTGACATTGTGAAGGATATTGAGAAATACTGCCCGGATGCGATTTTCTTGAACTATACCAACCCCATGGCCATGATATGCCGCACATTGCAAGAGGTGGCGCCCAAGGTGCGCACCAGCGGATTGTGCCATAGCGTGCAGGGAACTGCCGAGATGCTGGCGAGATGGATTGGCGCCGAAATGGAAGATGTCGATTTTGTATGTGCGGGCATCAACCACCAGGCATTTTACCTGGACTATAAATGGAAAGGCAAAGACGCGTACCCGCTGCTCAGGGAAGCCGTCGCGAAACCGGATATCTATAACGAAGAGCTGGTACGCAACGAAATGTTCATACACTTAGGTTACTATGTGACCGAATCCTCCCACCACAACAGCGAATACAATGCTTGGTTCCGCAAGCGCCCGGATTTGCTCGAAAAATATTGCAAGCGCAGCCCAAGTCGCATGGCCAACTTCGCCAGATTCGCATCCATGTCCCGCGAGGAGCGCCGCTTGCAAGCGTTCAAGACCTGGATGGAGGGCGAGATTGATCTTACGCGCGGCCACGAATATGCCGCTTATATCTTCAACGCTGTTTTTGGGGATCAGACATTCTTTGAATTCAACGGCAACGTGCGCAACTGGAGCCTCATAGACAATCTGCCGGAGGGCTGTTGTGTCGAAGTGCCTGTTTTGGCAAACAAGCGGGGCCTGTCGCCGATGCATGTGGGCAAACTGCCCCAGCAATTGTCGACGCTTATCGGCACCAACGCCAATTGCGAAGAGCTTGCGGTCCAAGGCTCACTGGAAGGTGACCCGCGCAAAATTTTCCATGCATGCCTGTATGATCCGCTGACGGCGGCTATTTGTTCAATGCAGGAGATACAGGATATGGTGACCAAAATGTTTGAAGCGCAAAAAGATTGGCTGGTGCAGTTTAAACATTTCTCATAAATATATTCATACTGTTCATCAACATTAACATTGATAGAAACCGAAAGGAGATCAAAATGAAAACGGTAAACCGAAAACGCTTGTATTTATTCACCGCAGCGCTGCTCGCGATAGCGCTGATGGCATCCTGCACAGGCTCGTCGCCGCCCGCGACCACCGCAGCGGCGACAACGGCTGCAGCGGCTGCGACGGAGGCGGCCACTACGGCTGCTGCAGCGGCGGCGACGGAAGCGGCGGCCACGACGACAGCTGCTGCGGGCGCCGCGACTACGGCTGCTGCGGCAGCGGCGACCACAACGGCGGCAGCCGCAACTGTAGCTGCCGCGGACGACGCACAGGAGCTCGTCGAAATCGAATTCATGAACATGTCCCAGACGTGGGTGCCGGTGGTGTTCGGCGACGATCCCGTCACTAAAATTTTTATGGAGAAAACCGGCGTTAAAATGATCTGCTCGGCGCCCCAAGGCGACGGCGATCAAATAGCCAACGTCATGCTCGCCTCCGGCGACTACCCGGAGATGATGCATATGAACATCAACGCCACGCAAAACAAGTACGTGGCAGCCGGCGCGCTTTATTCGATGAACGAGTTGGCGGAGCAGTACGGCTACCCCGATGTCATTAACGGCACAAATATCTACGAGGACGTCATGCGGGTCCGTTCATCGGAGGACGGCCTTTTGTACATAGCGCCGAACTGGTTTTCGGACGACGGCTTCGGCTCGGTTGGCACGGCTGTGAACATGCGCAACGACATCTACACGCAGTTGGGTTCGCCGACCATAGAGACCGTCGACGACCTGCTGGACTACCTCGCCGAGGTCAAGTCGCTCGAGCTCAAAACGCCCGACGGCCTGAACGTTTACCCGCTCGCGTACGGCCATACCGACCGCAACTTCATCGGGTACATCGCCAACTGGTGGGGCAGCAATATTTTCCGTTTCATGTATTATAACGAGGACACCCAAACGGTCGATTTCTTCCTGCGCAACCCGGACGTGCTGGAAGCGGTCAAGTTCCTGTCGGCGTGCCTGAGGGACGGGTACCTCGACCCCGAAGTGCTCACATTTGACTCGACGCAGCAAACTGAAGCCTGGAGCACGGGCAAATATGCCGTCATACTGACCGAGTGCTGGAACCTGTGGGCCAACGTCAGGACGGCGACGACGGCTATCGATCCGGAGATGTACTATGTGAGCGTCCCGCCGCCGCAAGGCACGCCGGGCAAGACGCCGTATTTCGGCCGCTACCACACCATCGGCGGTTCGGGGACCATGATCACGAAAAATTGCAAGAACCCGGAAGCGGCGATACGCTTTGTCGACTATTTCCTCAGCCCGGAAGGCGAAATATTGAACTTCTACGGCGTCGAGGGCGACGCCATGTATTTTGATGAAGCGGGCGCGCCGTGGCTGTACGACTTTGCGTATGAGGAGAAGCTCATCGACTGGAGCGGCGCCGGGCTAAAATACGGCATCCGCATCTTCGATATGATGAACAACGCCAAGTACAACTGGGAGCGCACGCAGGAGACCGAGGACCGCCAGTACAATCGCAAGATAGCCATGGATACGGCGTTTGACGGCTCCCTCCTATCGGCCATACTGATCGACCCGGATACAGACGAAGGCATACTGTTCGCCGAAATCGAGGCCAACATCCGCAGCGAGCTGACGTCGATGATCATGGAAGCCGACCCGGCTAGGATCGAGTCCATGCTGGGCAGCACCCTCGCGGAGTACGAGCGCCGGGGCATAGCCAAACTGGAGTCGTACGCCTCCGATTTCTACAACCTAAGAAAATAGTATAAATATAAAATTATTCGAAAGGGGAAAAGAATGACTGTTAAAAATGCACTTAAACTGTCGGCGCTCTTGCTTGTCGTGGCCATGCTGGCGTCGTGCGGCGGGTCGGCGCCTGCGGCTACCACTGCGGCGGCGACAACGGCGGCTGCTGCAACGACTACTGCTGCGGCGGCCACGACGGCGGCGGCCGCAGAGACGACAGCGGCGGCAGCCGAAGAGGAGGCCCCGCTTGACCTCATCGACATCGAGTTTATGAACATGTCGCAGACATGGGTGCCCGTTATCTTCGGCGACGACCCCGTCACGAAAGTTTTCATGGAGAAGACGGGCGTCCGGATGATCTGCTCCGCGCCGCAGGGCGACGGCGACCAGATAGCCAACGTCATGCTCGCCTCGGGCGACTACCCCGAGATGATGCATATGAGCGCGAACGCCACATACAACAAGTATATCGCGGCAGGTGCCCTGTATGCTATCAATGAGCTAGCCGACCAGTACGGCCACCCCAACCTCACGAACGGGACATATATCTATGAGGACGTCATCCGGATCCGCACCGAACCCGACGGCAATTTTTATCTCGCGCCCAACTGGTTCTCGGAAGACGGCTTCGGCGCGACCGGCCTGTGCGTGAACGTGCGCAACGATATCTACACGCAACTGGGGTCCCCGGAGATTAAGACGGTCGACGAATTGTTGGATTACTTTGCTGAAATTAAGGATTTGAACATGACGACGCCCGACGGCCTGAATGTCTGGGCGTTCAACTACGACCACAACGACCGCGACAACATCGGCTACATCGCCAACTGGTGGGGAAGCCAGATACGCCGTTGCATGTACTACAATGAAGAAGAGGAAAAGGTTGAGTTCTTCCTGCGCCACCCCAATGTGACGGAGGCAGTAAAGTTCCTGTCCAAATGCCTTGTGGAGGGCTACCTCGATCCGGAGACGCTGACATTTGACACGACTCAGCGCGGGGAAGCGTGGACCTCGGGCAAATATGGCGTTGTCGTGTGCCACTGCTGGAGCCTGTGGTGGGACATCAAGGCGGCGCTGACCGCAGTGGACCCGGAAATGTACTATGCTACAATATTCCCACCGGCAGGGACGCCGGGTGTGGAGCCGTACTTCGGTTCCTACACCACGATGGGCGGCTCGGGCACTATGATAACCAAGAATTGCAAGAACCCGGAAGCGGCTATCGGCTTCATCGACTTCTTTATGAGCCCCGAGGGCGAAACGCTCAACTTCTACGGCACAGAGGGCGACTCGATGTACTTTGACGACGAAGGTAACCCGTGGCTCTACGACTTCGCGTATGAATACAAGCTCGAAGACTCGCGGGGCGGCGCGTTAAGGCACGGCATCCGCATATTCGACATGATGAATAATCAGAAGTACAACTGGGAGCGCACGCAGGAGAGCCCGGACCGTATGAATAACCGCCAGATGGCCAACGTACACACATTCGACGGCTCGCTCCTCGTGGCGATCATGATCGACCCGGATACGGATGAGGGCGTACTGCTCGCCGAGATCGAGGCCAACATACGCAGCCAGATGACCTCACTGATCATGGAGAGCGACCCCATAAAGATAGAAACCATGATGGCCGACCTGCTCGCCGAGTACGAGCGCCGCGGCATTACCAAGTTCGAAGAGTTCGCGACAGCGGCGTACAACGCGAAAAAGAAATAGTTTATAGGCACGCTGTTCCGGATGATTCCGGAACAACGGCTATATTTAATCCAGGCAAAATAAATGTAAAGGAAGTATCACCATGCCAAGAAAAATAGTATTCATAGGCGCGGGTTCCGTAACATTTACACGCAACCTCGTGCGCGACATCCTCACGTTCCCGGCCTTCTCCGACGCGGTCATATCATTGGTCGACATCTCCGAGGCGAACCTGGCCCAGGCCAAGGCCGTCGTGGAGAAAATCATCGAGGTCGGCAAATACGGCGCGACGGTGCAGGCGACGACGGACCGCAAAGAGGCGCTGGTCGGCGCCGACGGGGTGCTGTGCACAATCGCGGTCGGCGACGCCGACATCATGCGGGCGGACAGGGCGATACCCACCGAATACGGCTGCTCGATCTGCGTCGGCGACACGCGCGGGCCCAGCGGCATTTTCCGCTATCTACGCACCGTGAACGTCATGCTGGATATCGTGAAGGACATCGAAAAATACTGCCCGGATGCGATTTTCCTGAACTACACCAACCCCATGGCCATGCTGTGCCGCACGATGCAGGAAGTCGCCCCGAGGGTGCGCACCAGCGGTCTGTGCCACAGCGTGCAGGGGACTGCGGAGATGCTGGCCAAGTGGATCGGCGCGGACATGGACGACGTCGATTTCGTGTGCGCGGGGATCAACCACCAGGCGTTCTATCTGGACTACAAATGGAAGGGCAAAGACGCGTACCCGCTGCTACGCGAGGCTGTAAAGAAGCCGGAGATATATAACGAAGAGCAGGTGCGCAACGAGATGTTCATCCACCTGGGCTACTATGTCACCGAGTCGTCCGGCCACAACAGCGAGTACAACGCCTGGTTCCGCAAGCGCGAGGACCTGCTCGAAAAATACTGCACGCACGGCACGGGCTGGAACCCGGGCCTCGACTCGATGAAGCGCGCGAGCATGTTCAGCGGCAACCGCGACGAGCGGCGGATAAACGCGTTCAAGACCTGGATGGAGGGCGAGATCGACCTCACGCGCGGCCACGAATACGCGGCCTATATCTTCAACGCGGTGTTCGGAGATATGAAGACGTTCGAGTTCAACGGGAACGTACGCAACTGGAGCCTCATCGACAACCTGCCGGAAGGCTGCTGCGTCGAGGTGCCGGTATTCGCGAACAAGCGCGGCCTGTCGCCCATACATGTGGGCAACCTGCCGGAGCAGTTGGCGGTGCTGGTCAACACCAACGCGCGCTGCGAGGAATTGGCCGTCCAGGGTTCCCTGGAAGGCGACCCCCGCAAAATTTTCCACGCCTGCCTGTACGACCCGCTGACTGCGGCCGTATGCTCCATGCAGGAAATCCAGGAAATGGTGAACAAAATGTTCGAAGCGCAAAAAGACTGGCTCCCGCAGTTCAAGCATTTTTCATAAGAGTTGGTATCCAAATAAAAGCGGGTGGCCCTGGGCCGCCCGCTTTTATTCGAACACTTCTGCTATATCAATCTCTAAATCCTTAAGCACCAAGGAATTGAACTTGAACTTGACAGCCGCTCTGGCCTCTTCCGATAGTTTTTTTAGCTCATAGTCCGAATGGACAGCATACAAATCGTTAAACTCTAATTTCCCTTCGACCAGGCTAAATACCTCAATAATTTGGCTTTTGGCATCTACTATCCAATATTCTTTTACGCCAGCATTCGCGTATAGGTTCTTTTTGTAATCCCTGTCGTTTTTCGCGGTGCTGGGCGACAGCACTTCCACGATAATGTCCGGCGCCCCTACGACATGGTTAGCCTGTATCTTGCCGGGATCGCACACAACAAACACATCGGGGACCACCACGTCATTTTCGGAAAAATAAACTTCCGGGCTTTCCATATAAGCCCTGCATTTCTTCCCCCTCAGGTGCCTGTGGAAAATGGCAAAGATGTTCCCGGAGACCTCGCTGTGCCTGGGGTTTGCTCTCGGGGAAAGCGATACCATTTTGCCATTCAGTATTTCATAGCCTCGATCGTCAATATATGCCAAATTGTCCATTTATTATCCGCCTTTCTATAAAAACGTTCATGCCATGAATGCCGCATTACAATTATAGCATAGCGGGATTTGGCCGTCATAGTCATCTATTTCACAATAGCCGCCAGGCGATGTATAATGGTGGCGTACGGCAAGTTTGTTGTGAGCGGCGTGCGCTCTTCTCAATCCTTGATAGGATTTAATATTTTTATTTTTATGTTGAAAGGTTTACTTTGTGAAAAAACCGGTCTTTGTAAAATTTGTGGTCATGCCGTTCAGATACGCGCCGTTTGCATCCGCGCTGGGCGCATTTTGCTTTGTCCTCGAGGCGCTGATACCTGCGGGCAAGACGCTGGCTACGGCTTGGTTTATTGACACAGCCATATCGATAGTATCGGGTTTCGTGGGCATATCCGCCGCTGCGTCCGTAGCGTCCGCCGCGTCCGCCGCGTCTACTGCGTCCGCCGTGTACGCCACATCCATTGTCCCGTCGATGTTTCTACTGACGGCGATACTGGCATACGAATGGCTGAACCCGAACGCGAAAAATTTAATTTTCAAGCGCATTGAACTCAACCTGCGGCAGCATATACGCGCCGGGACAGTCGACAAGCGCGCCCGCCTGGAATACCGCCACATCGAAGATTCGGATACATGGGACTTGATGTCGAGGGTGTGCAAGGAACCGGAAACGAAGATACAGCATGCGTTCAATATTATATTGTGGGCGTTCAGCTTCGTCATCGGGACTGTCAGCATCATGGGCATTTTGATGGTGTACGCTTGGTGGGTGGGGCTCCTGCTGGCCGTCTTTTGCGTGCCCGTGTTCTATCTATCAATAAAATCAGGAAAGAAACAGTACGACGCGGAAATCGAGGCGTCGAAGTTCGACCGAAGGCACGAGTACCTGTTCGGAGTGTTGAACGCTCGCGAAAACACCGAGGAGCGCGCCCTGTTCGGGTATACGGGCAATCTGTTAAAGGCCTACAAGGAATTCTTCGGCAAGGCGAGAACGATTCGCGTGAACATGCAGATGAAGTGGATGGCTCGCTCGAAGGCGCCGGCGGTGTTGATAGGCGTGGTGATGACGGGCGTTTTGTTCGCGCTCCTGGCGCCTGTCGTTGAAGGGCGCATGAGCCCCGGCATCTATATAGCCTTGGTCGGCGCCGTCAACACTATGACATTTGGCTTTTCGTGGCAGTTGAGCTATATTGCGGACACGCTGGCGAAGTCGAACGAATATATTAAAGATTATGATAAGTTCATGGCGTTGTCGGAAGTGGAAGGCGCCTGCAGCGCCCCTGCATATAGGATGGGGTTCGCCGGTTTTGATGTGTTGGAGTTTCGTGATGTTCATTTTACATATCCGCGTATTAACGCCACGCCCGAAAGCGGCGAAATCGGCGGTGAAACCAACGCCGACAACGACGATAACGCCAACGATAGGCCCGCCATTTTGAAGGGCGTAAGCTTCACCATCGAAAACGGCAAGCACTACGCGTTTGTCGGCGCCAACGGCGCGGGGAAGACCACGATTACAAAGTTGATCTGCGGCCTGTATGACAACTTCGAGGGTGACATCCTCGTCGACGGCGTGGATATAAGGATGATCCCCTATGCGCAGCGCAAAGCGCTGATAAGTTGCGTGTTCCAGGATTTTGCCCGCTACCAGGTCAGCCTCTTTGATAATATCGCCATGGGCTGCATCAGTGCGGACGATGCGGGCACGACTATGGACGCGGGCGCAAGCGCAGACGCAGACGCCATCGAAGAGCGGGTCAAGCGCGCCGCGACTGCGGTGGCGCTGTCGGATGCGGCCAGCGCCCTACCGGAGGGGCTGCACACAAAGCTCGGCAAAATATACGAAGACGGCACAGACATATCGGGCGGCCAATGGCAGCGCGTCGCGCTCGCGAGGGCCGCCGCCTCGCCCGCGCCCCTCCGCATACTGGACGAGCCCACGGCGGCGCTGGACCCGATAGCGGAGAGCGCCATCTATTCGCAGTTCGAGGAACTCAGCCGAGGCATCGCCACCATATTCATATCGCACCGCTTGGCGTCCGCGAAGCTAGCCGATTTAATTTACGTCATCGACGGGGGCGCCGTCGCCGAGCAGGGCAGCCACGACGAGCTGATGGCCGCAGGCGGCCTGTACGCAGAAATGTTCGAGAGCCAAAGGGGGTGGTACGTATGAGCGAAGACACAAATGTGAATGCCGTTTCTCATAAAGTGAATAGCATTTCATATATAAGAATGTTCTTTTTTCTGCTACCTCGACTCTTAAAAGCGGCGCCTGTCATGTCCATATTCATAAATATTGTAGGAGTTGTGCACGGCGTCTCGCACGCCTTAGAGATGTTCGTCAATCGCTATTTGTTTGACGCCGTCACGGCTGCTGCGGGAGGCGGCGCGTTGGACGGTTTATTGGCGCCCGTGCTCGCGTTTGGCATATTATATGTATCGAAAACTTTTTTGAACGGGTTGCACAACTTCCTCTACCACCCATGGGAGCAAAAATCCATCGGCGCGATCAGGGTCGCCCTGTCGGAGAAGTGCGGGCAGATAGACCCGATCGATTTTGAAAACCCGGAGCTGCTCGACGACATCAACAAAGCGAAAGAAGGTGTCATGAACGCGTTCGTGCTGCCGGCCAACCTGGTTACATTGTTTACTTTCTATGTACCGTTCTTCATCGTGTCGGCCGCATTCTTGTTTACCTTGAAGCCCCTCCTGCTACTCATTATGCTCGCCATGTTCGTCCCCGCCGTCCTTATGCTGGTGGTGAGGACGAAGTTGTACTCGAAGCTGGAAGAAAGGTCCGCGCCCATCAGGCGTAAATATGAATACTTCGAGAGCGCCATATGCGGCAAAGAGTCATTCAAGGAGACCAGGCTATTCGGTGCATTTGCGTTCTTCAAAAAGCTATATTATGACAGCCTGATGCTGCTCAACAAAGAGATGTGGAAGACGGAAAAAAAGACAGTGCTGACGGAGTTGTTCCTGCGCCTGTTTATGCTGTCGGGCTATTTCGGGATGCTCTACGCCCTGTTCTACTACCTCATGCGCGGCGAAATTTCCGTCGGCTCGTTCGCGGCGGTGTTCAGTGCGTTGGGGACGCTATGCATGATTATAGAGGAAATAGTCGTACGGCACCTGGGCAACATTGCCAAGGACGTAGGTAAAGTACAGAACCTCGTACGCTTCCTTAAAATGCCCGCGCGCCGGGGCAGCGACGAGTATGTGGATCGCTCCGGTGACATCGTGCTGGAAAATGTGTCTTTCCGCTACCCGGGCGCCGCCGAGGACGCCGTCAAGGGCGTCAGCTTGACCATCCGCTCGGGTGAGACGCTCGCCATCGTGGGCGAGAATGGCGCCGGAAAGACGACGCTCATGCGGCTTATATGCGGTATATACTTGCCCGCGCCCGGCGGCAGGGTGCTGGCAGGCGATAAGGACCTCTCCACGGTCGAACCGGGTAGGGCCTACGCGGACACCTCCGCTGTGTTCCAACGGGTCCAACGCTACCAAATGACGCTCCACGACAACATAGACATCGGCGGCCTGGGCGGCGACGTGACAGGCTCATTGCATAAAGCGGACTTGGCGCCGACCGACGCCAGCTTGTTCCCGGACGGCCTAGACACAATGCTCTCTCGTGAATTCGACGGGGTGGACCTGTCCGGCGGCCAGTGGCAGCGCGTCTCCATCGCGCGCGGGCTGCACCGCCCTTCCGTTTTAATCCTGCTCGACGAGCCGACCGCCGCCATCGACCCCATCGAGGAGGCCCGGACCTACGAACGGTTTGCCGAACTCTCAAAGGATCAAACCTCCATCATCGTCACCCACAGGATGGGCTCGGTCAAAATAGCGGACCGCATCCTGGTGCTGGACGCCGGGCGCATCGACGATATCGGCACGCACGACGAGCTGATGCAAAAAGGCGGCCTGTACGCCACCATGTGGCAGTCACAAGCCCAATGGTACGCCTAAAAGAGCGTTACAGATTGCGATGCGGATGACCAATTTTATACCAATTTAATTTTATATATATCTGTACATTAATGATGCATACGATAATTGTACAGATACACCTTGACAAAAACGATATATTTGCTTAATATTCAATCATGTCTGTATTATTCTAATCATGTCTATACGAAAGGCATCTATGAATGATCAAGAGAGAAGCATATATGAGCCGCATTCGCCCTTTTATTGGGAACGAGCTCATTAAAGTATTGACAGGGATAAGGCGAAGCGGTAAATCGGTCATGTTGGAATTGATACAGGATGAGCTGGTTGGGCAGGGCGTCTCGCCTTTGCAATTCGTCTGTATTAATTTCGAAAATATGAACTACGCATATTTGCGAACAGCCGAAGCCCTGCACTATGAAATGACGGAAAAAATCGCAGGCATTGAAGGTAAGGCGTATCTTTTTTTCGATGAAATACAGGAAGTTGTAGGTTGGGAGAGATGTGTGAATTCGCTTCGCATAGAGTACGATTGCGATATTTATATCACGGGTTCGAACGCTAAGCTGCTTTCGGGGGAGCTTGCGACCAGTTTATCGGGACGATACGTGGAATTCGTCGTCTACCCGTTTTCATTTGATGAATTTATAATGTTGTATTATGAAACATCGCGGGACGCAACGGCCCATGAAATGTTCAGCGCCTATCTGGCTCTTGGCGGTATGCCATATATCAGCAACCTGCGATATGAAGCCGCTCCATCGCAAATGTATCTTCAGGAACTCTTTAACTCAATCGTCCTCAAAGACATTATAAAGCGCAATAATGTACGTGACGTGGATTTGCTGGAGCGCATCATCAACTACATGTTCGCGAGCACCGGAACGGTGTTTTCTGCGGCATCCATTTCAAAATACTTTAAAAACGAGGGCCGCGCCGTCGCGCCCGAAACAGTATTGAACTACATCAACTACTGCGTGGACGCCTATCTTATCTACCGCGTCCGAAGGCAGGATTTACAAGGGAAGAAGCTGCTCACCATCAACGAGAAGTATTACGTCGCCGACCACGGCATCCGTGAAGCGGTTTTCGGCGGCAATATGAAGGACATAAATTTGATTCTCGAAAATATCGTCTATATGGAGCTGTTGCGTAGGGGATATAAGGTGACAGTCGGAAAGTCGGGGACAAAGGAGATAGACTTTGTTTGCGAACGCAAAAATGAAATGCTCTATGTCCAAGCGGCGTATCTTTTGGCGTCAGATGAAACAGTGGCGCGGGAATTCGGCGCATATGACGGCATACGAGACAATTTCCCTAAATATGTCGTTACTTTGGACGAATTCGACATGAGCCGCCGAGGCATCAAACACAAGAACATTAAAGACTTCCTACTCATGCCGGAATGGATATGAATAGCCATCAAGACTGTGCCGCAACCACCATCACGGTGCGGATATTTAGTCTTGATGGCTATCGCGAAGCGTTCCGATCGCCCAACAACAAACAACCAACAATCAACAACCAAACTATGAAATTAACACTGCTATCTCTTTTAGCTATACCTCTTCTTCTTTTTTTATGTGGTGCTCCTGTTGCTCTTTCGAGAGCATGGTGAAATACGCGGACCAGCCGCCCATCCGCACACGGAGGTCTCTGTAGTTCTCCGGCTCGGCTTGCGCCTTCCTCAACAGACCCGTGTCCGCTATCGTGAGCGTCAGCATGTTCCCTCCCAGCGATACAAAGCTTTTCACGATGCTGATCAACCGGGCCATCCCCGCCTCGCCCTCCACGTGCTTTGACGAGAGGCGCAGGTCGGTCGGCGAGCCGACGGGCAGGTTGCCCATGTCGAACGCCGCGTGCGACAGTATGGAGCCGGTGACGCCCCGCGTCGCCGCGCCAGTCGAGGGCGACAGGTTGCTGCTGACCGCCTCGTTGGCGAGGCGCCCGTCGGGCGACGGCCCGCAGCCCTCGCCGATGGCGATGTACCATGAAAACGTACCCGCGCCCGGCAGGAAAATCATGTTGGTGTATTTTTTGTTGAGCTCCGCCACTTTTTCGGCGAACATGTCGAACACGTCTTTGCCAATATCGTCGGCGTACTTGTCGTTCCTGCCGTATTTCGGTGCGGCGAGGAGCTTGGCCCTGAGCGCATCATGCCCCTCGAAATTGTCGTCCAGCGCCATTATCAACTCTGCCATTGTGGCGGCGCCGTCTTCGAATATCACTTTTTTTATAGCGGCGAGCGAATCGATCACATGGGAGACACCCTCCGCGATCAGCCCGTAAGTCACATACTTCGCGCCGGCCCTGGTCATGTCGTCGCCCAGTTCCATCGGCCCCGCCAACAGCGCCGACAGGAGCGGCACGGGCGCTATGCCGTACCGGCTGCCAAATTCGCGGTGGTTTTTGGCCATAAGCCCATCCAACTCGAAGAACAGTTCGTCAAGGAAAGTACCGTATACTTTATCGTACGTCGCAAACGCCGCCGCATCGCCCGGGTCGGGCGCCTCCTGCTTGCCGTCGACGCGGCTCTTGCCCCTGTTGAGCGCCCATTCGAGGCAGCGTAGCATGTTGAAGCGGTCGAAGTAAAAATCGTTCTGCCCGGCGATGATGATCTCCCAGCAGCCGTCGTTCGTATAGTCGCGGGCGTCCTCGATGGCGATGCCCCATTTTACAAGGGCCGGGATGATCGCGTCGTCGTTGAAAAATGCCGGCAGCCCGCCGCCGTTTAATAATGTCTCGCAGCTCTTTTTGTATATTTCGTCCGGGGAGCCGGATGACAGACGTACCGTGAGGCACGGGTTGGTCATGCGGTTCTTGTCGAATGCATCGAGGCACATGTATGTGACCGCGTTGACGGCGTCGCCCCCGTCCGGTTTCGTGCCGCCGATGATGACGTTCTGCAGCCAATGGTTGGTCGCGTCCACATTGTCGCGAGCGTTCACGCGCTGGGTGCTGTGGTCGAACGGAGTGCGCTCGGCCCATTTGGCCTCGTTGCGCTCCCGCGCCTTGTCAAAGTCGGTGTTTTGGTAGGGGATGCTGTTGTCCACGGAGCGCTCGTTGAATTTGAGGAAGAAGCAGTCGACGATCTCCTGCGCCTCGTCCATTGTAATGGTTCCGTTTGCCAGATCGGCTTCGAGATATGGGTATACATGCTGGTCGAAGCGCCCGATCGCGAGGTGGTTGCCGGTGAGCTGGAACGCGAGGTGCGTAAGCCATATGGCAGTCACGGCCTGAGTGAACGTTTCGGGCGGGCCGCCCGGCGCGACCCGCAGGTCGGCGGCCATGCGGGCAAGCTCCGCGCACCTTTCAGCGTCTACCTCGCCCGCTTCCCCTGCGGCAAGCTCTTCGCAGAGGGCGGCGTGCCTGTGCGCGAACAGTTCCAGCGCCTCCATCACAATGGCGCAGGCTCGGTAAAACGCTATAGAGCCTTCTGCGTCCCCCGCTCTCGCCGCGCCCGCAGTGCTTTTCCTACTCTCCGAACCTTCCGCGCCCCTCGCGCCCCCCGCGCCCGCCACACCCCCCGCGCCCTCCGATTGCAACGTCTGTATGTAGCGTTCCGCGTCCCGCTTGATGCCTGACGCGCCTTTTTTTAGCAGCTTGGGATACGATGGGGCGATGTGGCCGACTATGGAACCGACGCCGATGCCCCTCGCGGCCGCAGCGGCCACTTCGTTCGGCGTCGCATATTCGGGCAGCGAGCCGCAAAGCAGAACGTCGCTGCCGGGAAGCGCTATGCTGCCGGGAATCAACTGGCCCGGCCATATCGCAATGGGCACAGTTGAGAGCTTCATCTTCACGGCTAGCGCGTTCCTCACAATGAGAGGCTCACCGTCCGCCCCCGGCAACGATAGTACGCTCCCGGCGCCTGGCCCCCCATGCTTTTGCCGCAGCATACTGCTCCTGATGCTCTTATTTATCTCCCTAACACGTTCGTTCGTCCTCAACATCGTCAACAACGCCACGCTCCCTTCATATATGCCAGATGCCCACGCGTTCCCACAAATTTCCGCACATCCCCGCGCAACTTTATATTCACCATCTATATTATACCAAAATATAGTATTTTATGCGCAAAGCAATATTTCCGCCGTTGTGTAAGGAATTGTAAAGAGATGAATTTAATTTTTCGAATCTACTGTGTATTAAACCATAAACTTTCCACGGTAAAAGCATGAGTTAAAAATTATGAATAAGAACCAGGAGAAGTTCAAGGGACTTCTTTTTTTGTAATTATTTTCATACCTATTAGATCCCCCCCCCGTTCCACCCCTGGTGCCGCTGCACCACCGCCCCATACTTCGACGACGGCGCCACCGGCAGCGAACGCGCCGCCCGCGAAGGGGACGGGGAGACCTACAGCGTCCCCGCCGAAATGAAGTATAATGAGTGGAGGGCGCAGCACGTTGACGGCGGGGACGGAGATGGTATAATAAAAATATATGAGCGCCAACCAACAAATATGGAGATAGAGCAAATGCGTGAGTCTGGCATTTTAATAAATGCTGAAAAATCATTGTTAAAAGGTCTTGATGAGTTCAAGGGACATATTTAAAATATGCCCAACCCATATAAAGGTATTTACTTATATTACGCAGATCATACAAAGATACTTAAATCCATTACAGATGTCTCCAATTGGGTATGATCCTAGTAAAGATGCTCTGACATACAATGAAAGATTTTTAAAACTGAAACAATTCCAACAAAATGCTAATGTGATTTTTAGTCACGAGTTAGCACATAGGTATGATTATTTAATATTTTATCTTGGCAGCATAAAGAATTTATTAGTACAATTAATATTGCTGTAGATAAAATAAAAAGCGATATTAATAAATATAATATTTTGTATAAATCATTGGGCAATGTTAATCCCGCATTTCAAGATATATTAAACGCGTTGTCAAATAATATTATAAAGGTACAGTATGGACATAAAAATTGGGATTCTCAATCACGGGCACAAGAAATATTTGCAAATATGAGTTATCTAAAGGCAAATTGTATCGAAATACCTGAATTTGATGGTATATTAGATGATATTATTATTATTGTCTTTAAAAAAATGTTTTTCGAGGGGGTATGAGCATTGTTAGCATATGATTTGGCTAGTACAGTAGGTGAAGAATATCAATATGCTAAACATTATGGTAAAGATAATCTAATGTCCGATTTTTTAGAATATGAGCGGGTGACTGGTAAAGATTGGACAGATTCATATAATTTGTTTTGCAATGGCGAACCTCAAAGCAAGCCGCAGTATAGCATTGAACGTTTTCATAAAGACATCGTAATAAAAGCATTAACAATCATTGCATGATTATTTTGGTCTGGAATGAATTGGCTAAGGAAGGCAGAATATATTGAATATTCTCGAAAAATACCCGGAAGCAAATCATGATCAACAACAGCAACTACTAAAAGCACAAGAAGAATGGGAGTAAGCTATCATCGAAAGAAGCGATCCCCCATATATCAGATATTTTTTAGATGGAGTTCGCGATGATTATTATGCTGACATAACTGATTCATATAAGAATTAAAATAAATTGCATCATGAAGCGAGCCTAATAAAATGAAATGGAATAATAATTTATCGATTTTGATAAAAGAAGGCATAGTTGGTGAATGCCCTTTTTGTAAAAGTAATAATACAGATTATACATATATAAAGAAAAAAAGCGGTCGAGCATGTCTGGATATATGGTGTAATGATTGTTCCGAGTCAGAGCATGTTGATTGTGGATCTATACCCCCAAACCGTAAATATAAAAGCATTGAACAAGCTATAGTGGAAGAACGCGAACGTAATTTAGCTAAAGGTCTGGCTGATTAAGCCATTATACCTATTAGAACAATGAAAAGGCCGCTCCCTGCGGGGCGGTTTTTTGTGCGCAAAAATCGCCGTTTTGGTATTTGAGTGCGGAAAACACAGAGACAAAAATCGTGGCGTTGCATGGTAAACACGGAAGATTGAAAGGGAGGCACCATTATGATAAAAGAGCAACTGAAGGCGCTGGGGCATGCAACGTCAAGGTTAATAGAACACAATATAAACATTGACAATTTACGTAATGTAATCTATTTTATCTGTATCATACTATAAACCATTAATTATTCAAGAGAGGACCAATATGGCACAACCACGTTTTTCTATTGCTGCGTATTCGTTCAATGGACTGTTCAGCAATGGCGCAATGAATTTGATCCAGTATTTTGAAACTGTCCGATATCGGTACGGACTCTCGACCGCTGATATTTGGAGCCCTATGCTCGCAAGCTACGAGGACGACTATTTGACAATGGTCAAGGCGCAAATGGACGAGCGCGGCCTGTCGTTGGTGAACCTGTGCTGCGACTTTGCGCATGTGTGGAACGACGACGAAAAAGAAGAGAGGCTATGCACCCAAAATGCGCAGAACGTGTTGAAAGCTGCCCGGGTATTGGGCGCCGAGACGGTCCGCATCGATATGGGGATCGGGCCCAGGCAGGCCACCGACGAGCAGATTGAGCACTGCGCGAAAAAGTATGACGAGTACTGCTCCGCAGTCGACGGGTTCGGCGCGAAGCTGGGGACGGAGAACCATTGGGGCGCGTCGACAGACATAAAAGTGATCCGCAAGCTGTACCAGGCGGTCAAGGCGAAAAATTTTGCCGTGCTGCTGCACCTGGGCAACTGGCAGTGCGAAACCCAGGACGAAAAGGATGCCTGTGACCTGGAGATTGCACCCAAGGCCATGCACATGCATTTGCATTATGACGCCTGCGTGAATGCCGACAAGCAGTTGCCGCCCCTGGCGGAGGCAGGCTATGCCGGCGTGTGGGCGGTCGAGTGCGGAAAAGGCGCCAATGAGTATAACAATGCCGCGTTCCAGTTGGCGCAGGCCCGCAGGGTCATCAGCCCATTGGACTACCAGATAAAGAGGTCCGATACCCCCAACGAGGCGGGGGCGATGCTCATGAGAAAGGTGATGCAGTCCAGGGCTTGACGACGCTACTTGAATGGCTTAGCCTTATTGTGCTTAGAGTGGTAGAATGAAATTAATTGTAATATAAAGTAATGATATGTGTTAAACAACCATTTCTATGCGCATGAAAGGGGATCGCCATGAAAATTCAAGACGTAGTCGACAAGATACTTGCTTACCATCCGGAGATACCGGACGACAAGCCGGGGGCGTGCGACGGGTTCAAGTGCGGGAACCCTGGGGACGACTGCACCGGGATCGCTACATCCGTCGCCCCCTCGGTGGACGTCATAAGGAGAACGGCGGAGCTGGGCGCGAACCTGCTCATAGTCCATGAACCGGCATTTTATACGCACCTGGACAAGACTGAATGGCTGGCAGGCAACGAAGTTTTCAAAGAAAAAAAGGCCATTCTGGACAAGCACGGCATAGCCATATGGCGCGACCATGACCACATCCACTCCCACAAGCCCGACGGTATTTTTCATGGGAACATGATGGAGCTTGGCTGGCAGGACTATCTTGTGGGCGAAGAACGCTTCGAGCGCTATTTCCGGCTTCCCAAGACGACCGTGCGCGCACTGGCCCTTTTTCTGAAGGAAAAAATCGGGCTCAACGGCGTGCGCGTCATCGGCAATATCGACGCCGAGGTCTCGACGGTCGCGTTCGTCGGCCACATATATCCCCCAACCCCGGAGGAGAGGGCGACGACGTTCGCCAACGACAAAGACATCGACGTGCTGATCCCGGGCGAGCTGATCGACTGGACGACGGCTTCGTATATGCGCGACGCCGGACAGCTTGGCAAAAACAAGGCGATTTTGCATATCGGGCACATGAGCATGGAGGAGCTGGGGATGAAGTGGGCGGTCAATTGGATAGGCGATTTGATAAGCCACGAATTGCCTGTGACGTTCGTCCGCTCAGCCGATATGTACCAATATGTTTAATAGGCGAGTTTAATACATCCATTATACATCAGTAGTCATGAAATATCCTTTTATAGGCTCGTTATGTTATAAATGCGCAATGGGGTGGTATTGTTGTATTATGCCCTATTACTGCCCTTGCTCTGCCTCTGGGCGGCACTTTGGGCGGCATTTTGGGCGCTACTTTGCGTAATTATAGCATGATTTATTAGCATGACTTTTTTATGAAAGGATCGTTTACCATGACTATCCGTATGAAGATACTGCTCTCGCTTGTCCTCATGGCTTCTATTGGGATGTGCCTTGGCATTGTGGGCCTTGTGTCGACGAACATGCTCACCAATATGTCGACGTCCCTGCATGTCATCCAGCGCGAAAACGCCGGCGCCAGCGAAGTGCTGAACGCGCATTACATATGGCGGCATGGGCTTGTCGAAGCCGTCCTGACGGGGAGCGAATTCACGGGTTCTTTGGATCCGACCAACTGCACGCTGGGCAGGTGGCGCGAGAGCGACGTGGCGCGCAACATCACGGACTCAAGGGTACTGTCATTGCTTGATCAGGTGAATGTGCCGCACAATTTTATACACAATGAGGCCCGCGTGGTCAGGGACTATTTGGAAGTCGGCGACAGGGACGCGGCCATCGCGCAGCTTGAAAATGTCATACTGCCGAGGACGCTAGAGGTCATCGGGCTTTTGACCAGCGTCGAGCAGCGCTACGCCGAGCTGATTGACGAGACGAGCGGGAATATAGAAAGCACGGGCATGACCATGGATGTGATCATCATCTCATTGATCGTGGCGGCTCTGGTGGCGGGCGTCGTTCTGACCTTAGTTATCACCAAGAGCGTGGTCAAACCGTTGATACCGCTTGCGGCATTTATGAACAAAGCGGGCACCACAGGAGACATATCGCTGTCTCCGGACGACATCGCCGTCATCACCAAGTTTTCTATGATAAAAGACGAAATAGGCCAGGCCATATCCGCTTGCGCGTCGTTTGTCAAACATGTGACGGACATCAGCAACAGCCTCATCCAAATCGCGGACGGCGACATCACGGTCGCCCCTGATGTGCTTTCGGACAAAGACATGCTGGGCCTGTCGATTAGAAAGATGACCGACAACTTTAACTTGATGTTTACCGATATTAATTCTTCGTCCAGCCAGGTTTCGGTCGGGGCGGGCGAGATTGCCCGCAGCAGCCAGACCCTCGCGCAGGGCTCCACCGAGCAGGCTGCGTCCATTGAGCAATTGTCGGCGTCCATCAGCGACATTACGGTCATGACGAAGGACAACGCGGACATGGCTGAAGAGGCGTCCGGGCTTTCGCGCGACATCAAGGCGCATTCCGAACGGGAGCGCGTGCAGATGGATCACCTCATGCAGGCCGTGCGGGAGATCACCGAGGCGAGCAATTCGATCAGCAAGGTCATAAAAGTCATCGACGATATCGCCTTCCAAACCAATATCCTCGCCCTCAACGCGGCGGTCGAGGCCGCGCGCGCGGGACAGCACGGGAAGGGCTTCGCCGTCGTCGCGGAGGAGGTCAGAAACCTCGCGGCCAAGAGCGCGGAGTCGGCCAAGGACACGGGCGCGTTGATTGAAAATTCCATCCAGAAGTCCAACCTGGGGCTGTCCATTGCGACGGAAACGTCCGAGTCGCTGATGGAGGTCGTGGAGAGCATAAACAGGAGCGTCGAGATCGTCACAAAAATCGCGCATTCGTCCGAGGATCAGGTCAGCGCCATCTCCCAGATAAACACCGGCATCGATCAGGTCACGCAGGTCATACAGATGAACAGCGCCGCCGCCCAGGAGAGCGCCGCCACGTCCGAGGAAATGAGCATGCAGGCCGAGGTTTTGCAAGGCCTTGTAAGGCGCTTCAAGACCACAAACGATATGGGCCAGCTCCCACTGATGCTGCCGAGCTCCGGGGCATGAGAAATGAAGCGGGTTGATGGTAATAATTAGTAATCGGCGCCGCAGCGTTGCATTCGCTGCGGCGCTTACGTTGGGTATGGCGCGATGAGGACAGCGCCCTAACAGGCGCAGACGGGGCGTTCCGCCCTACTACAATAATAAAGCCTTGTAATGTTCGTAGGGCGCGATGTCCTCATCGCGCCGTTGATTTTTGCAATGTGATATACTTAGGTATGTTCGTAATCAATTTATATGAGAGGATGTGTATTACATGGCGGGCATACCTAATATCAAGCTCAACAATGGCGTTTTGATGCCGCAGTTCGGGCTGGGCGTATTTAAAATGGACGAAGGGCCGGAAGTGGAGTCCAGCGTGCTAAAAGCCTTGGAACTGGGCTATCGCAGCATCGACACTGCAGCCGGGTACCAAAATGAAGCAGGCGTCGGCCGCGCCGTGAAGGCCAGCGGCATCAAGCGCGAGGAGCTATTCATAACGACGAAGCTGGCCAACCGAGATCAAGGCTATGACTCAACGCTCAAGGCCTTTGACGCGAGCATGGCTCTGCTGGGGTTGGACTATCTGGACCTGTATTTAATCCACTGGCCGCTGCCGTTGGTCAACAAGTACGTCGACACATGGAAAGCGTTTATCAAGCTTTACAAGGATAAACGCATTCGCTCGATCGGCGTGTCCAATTTTGAGCCCGCGCACCTCGAGCGGCTCTTTGCCGAGACGGACGTCGTCCCAGTCATCAACCAGGTCGAGTACCACCCCTATCTGACGCAGACGACGCTGAAGGCTTTTTGCGCCAAACATGATATCTTCATAGAAGCGTGGAGCCCGCTGATGCGTGGCGGCGATATTTTGAACGACGCGAAAATTGGAACGATGGCGCAAAAGTACGGTAAAACAGCCGCGCAGGTAGTGCTGCGCTGGAATATTGAAAAAGGGGTAGTCACCATCCCCAAAAGCGTGCATGAGGCGCGGATTCGCGAGAACATGAACATTTTTGATTTTGAACTGGATGCAGATGACATCGCCGTCATAGACGTGTTAAACAAGAATTTACGCATCGGCCCCGATCCCAACACATTCAACAATAATTAGGATTGAGAGCCTCGTGGGCGTAGGGCGGGGGCTTGCCCCCGCCGCGCCTCCACTGCGCCCCCGCCGCGCCCCGTCGCGTCCCCATCACTATCATTGCTTACGCCCGCTTACGTAGCTTGCTTACGCATTTACTCGCTTGAAAAATAATTCTTGCTAATTGTTGGCGATTCATTTATAATATTGCCTGTTCTGACGCAGAATGAGCAATACGGGCGGATGCAACCATACAGATATTTTTGCCCGCGTGTTTTTCAGGCGGGGGTCCCCATGCCGACATGGGGTTTTTACATGGATATCAGGACACACCCGGCCAAGTGTATCAGGAACGCGAACAGTATCAAGGCTTACGCGGCTCAGATCGCCATAGGGAGAATGGATAATGAAGAATAAGCAAAAAATCAGGATCCGGTTAAAAGCGTTCGATCACCAGGTTCTCGATCAATCGGCGGAGAAGATTGTGGAAACGGCTCGCCGCACGGGCGCGAAAGTTTCTGGTCCGATCCCGCTGCCGACTGAGAAGGAAATCATAACGATACTGCGCGCGCCGCATAAATATAAAGACGCGCGGGAGCAGTTCGAGATGAGGACGCACAAGCGGATTGTGGATATCTTGCTGCCGACCCCCAGGACGGTCGACGCTTTGATGCGCCTCGACTTGCCGGCGGGCGTGGACGTGAAAATCAACCTGTGACGCACGCTTCGCACATCGATCATCGCGCGGCAGCGCTGTATATGTGCAGTGCTGGCTTAACGGGCTTATTTTTTCCGGGAGGATAGGGAATTGAAGAAATTTATGTTAGGGACTAAGGTTGGCATGACGCAGATTTTTGACGAGACCGGCATCGCAATCCCGGTTACCGTGGTCGAGGCCGGGCCATGCACCGTCGTTCAAAAAAAGAGTATCGAAACCGACGGGTATGTTTCCCTAAAAATAGGTTACATCGAAGTCCCCGAAAAGAGGCTGACAAAGCCCGAATATGGCGTCTTTAAAAGCATCGGCGCCGCCCCGCACAAGCACTTGAAGGAGTTCAAACCGGAAGCGACGGACGCGTTCGAAGTCGGGCAGGTGATTAACGCATCCGACATGTTCGAAACAGGGGACAGGGTCGACGTCAGCGGCATATCAAAAGGCAAGGGCTTTCAGGGCGTCATCAAAAGATACGGGCATAGCCTGGGCAGGGAGACGCATGGTTCCAAGTTCCACCGGGGCATCGGCTCGCTGAGCGCTAACTCATTCCCCGGCCGCATATTCAAAGGCAAAAAAATGCCCGGCCACATGGGCAATGTCCGTGTGACTGCGCAGAACCTCGACGTGGTGCGCGTCGACAAGGAGCGGAACCTTATGCTGATTAAAGGCTCCGTCCCGGGCGCAAGGGGCGCATTGCTTGAGATTCGCGAAACCGTAAAACAGGCCTGACAGTGATATAAATCGCTGGTATAGATAGATGATAGATGGATAAAGGAAGGTAGCGGTTCATGCCTAAAGTTGATGTATATAATATGGAAGGCGAAATTATCGGCGACATTGAGCTCAGCGACGGCATCTTCGGAGTGGAGGCCAACGAAAACGCGATGCACGCCGTAGTCAAGAACCAACTGGCCAACAGGCGGCAGGGGACGCAGTCGACGAAGACGCGGTCCGAGGTGCGCGGCGGCGGGCGCAAGCCCTATCGGCAAAAAGGCACGGGCCGCGCGCGCCAAGGCAGCATCCGGGCGCCACAATGGATTAAAGGCGGCGTCGCGTTAGGGCCGAAGCCGCGCAGCTATCGGTACACTGTGCCCAAGAAGGTACGGCGCATCGCGATGAAGTCCGCCCTGTCGACAAAGGTCGCGGGCAGCAACATCATCGTCCTCGACACGCTCGCGCTCGACGAGATCAAAACCAAGCGCATCGTGGCCATGCTGAGCAAGCTCGACGCGACGGGGAAAACAGTCCTCGTCGTCATGAAAGGGAAAGACGAAGTAGTCGTGCGCTCGGCCCGGAACATACCTGGCGTCAAGACGGCATATGTGAACACGTTAAACGTATACGACATATTAAAGCATGAAAAATTCATCGTCACCCGCGAAGCGGTGGGCGGCATCGAGGAGGTGTATGTATAATGAGGCTCGCAGAGGATATCATTATAAGCCCGCTGATTACGGAAAAAAGCAACGATCAGATTGCGGACGGTAAATACACATTCATAGTCGATGTCCATGCCACAAAAACCGAGATCCGCCATGCCGTCGAGAAGCTGTTTACCGTTAAGGTCATTTCGGTCAACACATGTAACTACAACGGAAAAATTAAGCGCATGGGCGTGCATATCGGCCCGCGCCCCGACTGGAAAAAGGCTGTGGTTAAAATCGACGTTTCACCCGGCGTCCAGAGTTATATGGAAAAAGGCGGCAGGGTCGCGTCGACGTCGCGCAGGTACAAATCGAACATCGAAGAATTTGGCGTAATGCAATAATGCTGTAATGCAGTAATGTTGAAATGCAGTAATGCAATAATGTAGTAATGTAGTAATGCTAAAATGCAGTAATGCGTTATTAATATAATGCATTGGACGTTTTTATAGGGAGAGTTATCTATGGCTGTCAAGACATATAGGCCGATTACACCGGCCAGAAGGCAGATGACGTCGGCCGATTACAGCGGCCTTACAAAGAAAGAGCCGGAAAAGTCGCTATTGGCGCCGCTTAGCAAAAAGGGCGGGCGCAACTCTTATGGCAGGATAACCGTCCGGCACAGGGGCGGCGGCGAGAAGCGCAAATACAGGATCATCGATTTTAAGCGCGACAAGGACGGGATACCGGGCAAGGTGGCGGCCATCGAATACGACCCGAACCGCACCGCGCACATCGCGCTCATCCACTACAGGGACGGCGAAAAGCGGTACATCCTGGCGCCGAACGGCCTGCGCGCAGGCGACGAAATATTCTCCGGCGCCACTTCGGACATCAAAGTCGGTAACTGCCTCCCGCTGACGAACATCCCGCTGGGAACGATCATACACAATATAGAGCTCAGGCCCGGAGCGGGGGCGAAAATCGTCCGCTCCGCCGGCAGTTCGGCGCAGCTCATGGCAAAAGAAGGTTCCTACGCGCAAATTCGACTGCCCTCCGGCGAGGTCAGGCTGATCCGCATCAACTGCCGCGCATCAATCGGGCAGGTGTCCAACATAGAAAATGAAAACCTCAATATCGGCAAGGCGGGACGCAAGCGCTGGATGGGCCGCCGCCCGAAGGTCAGGGGCGTCGTGAAGAACCCGGTCGACCACCCGCACGGGGGCGGCGAGGGCAAGGCTCCAATTGGGCGCCCGGGCCCCGTCACGCCGTGGGGCAAGCCCACTCTAGGCTATAAAACAAGGAAAAAGAAGAACCAAAACGATAAATACATTATCAAGCGCCGCAACCAAAAATAACGCGAAAACACGAATAATGTGAATAACGCGAATAGCGCGATGAATGCAAAGCAGCGTAATATAACGCAAATAACGCGAAGAACGCAAATAACGCGAAGCAGCGCGGCAATTAGCAGGAGGCCCAATGAGCAGGTCGTTAAAAAAACAGCCTTTCGTCGAAGAGCGGCTGATGAAGCGCATTACGGAGATGAACGCTACGAACAGGAAATCGGTACTTAGGACCTGGTCGCGGGCGTCGACGATCTTCCCCCAGATGGTCGGTCACACGATAGCCGTCCACGACGGCAGGAAGCACGTACCCGTATATCTATCTGAAGAAATGGTCGGACATAAGCTGGGCGAGTTCGCCCCCACGCGTACATACCGCGGGCACGGGCGCACGGAAAAATCGTCGAGTTTGAGATAGAAGCCCGGGCAAAACAAAACAAAGCCCAGGTTAGCCAGGCAAGGGAGGAAACAGCGTGGAACGTAAAGTCATGTCCAAAGACGAGCTGAACGAGCGCAGGGACAGTATTTTAGAACTGTACGCGGCTAAGCACGCCAAGAGCAAAAAGCCCGTGATCCTTACAAAAAAGGAGCGCAAGGCGCTCGGCATCGGCAAGGACGAAGGCAGGGCCAGCATACGCAATGTGCGCATATCGTCGGGCAAGGTCAGGTTGCTGCTCAACCAAATCAAAGGGAAGCGGATACACGAGGCTTTCGCCATCATCAGGAACACGCCGAAGGCAGCCAGCGCCCCAGTGTTCCGCTTGCTAAAATCGGCCGAGGCGAACGCGGTCAACAACAACGGCCTGGACAGCGACGCGTTGTTCGTGGCCGAGGCCACGGCGACGCAGGGCACGACAATGAAGCGCATCATGCCGCAGGCGCGCGGCAGCGCCGACCGCATCAGGAAGCGCACCAGCCATATAACGGTAGTCGTAAAAGAACTGCCGGAGCTGGATTTTTAGCAGAGTATGTATGTACTTTGTATCGGCAAGGGCGTAAACTGCAACGAGTTTATAGGAGGAGGTTCGCCTTATGGGCCAAAAGGTCAATCCGCACGGTTTGAGGGTAGGTATCATCAAGGATTGGGACACGAAGTGGTATTCCGATAAGAAGGGCTTTTCCGACCTGCTTATCGAGGACGTTAAAATCCGCCAGTTCATCAAAAAGAAACTATATATTTCGGGCGTCTCCAGGATCGAGATCGAGCGCGCCGCCAACAAGATCAAGGTGATCGTCAGCACGGCGAAGCCCGGCCTGGTCATCGGCAAGGGCGGCGCCGGCATGGACATCCTGCGCAACGAGCTCGAGCAGCTCACGGGCAAGAGCGTGCTGGTCAATGTGACCGAGATCAAAGAGCCCGATCTCGACGCCCAGATCGTGGCGGAGAACATCGCACAACAGCTTGAGAAGCGCATCTCTTTCCGCCGCGCGATGAAGCAGGCGATGTCGCGGTCGATGAAGCGCTACGCCAAGGGGATCAAGACGTCCGTGTCCGGGCGCCTCGGCGGGGCGGAGATCGCGCGGACGGAACACTACCATGAAGGGACCATCCCGCTGCAGACTCTCAGGGCGGACATAGACTACGGGTTCTGCGAGGCCAACACGACATATGGCAAGCTGGGCGTTAAGGTTTGGATATATAAGGGCGAAGTCCTCCCAGCCGCCAAAAAACCGCAAAGGACCGAAGGGGGCGAAATCTGATGTTGATGCCAAAAAGGGTAAAGCGCAGGCGGGTTCAGCGCGGGCGCATGACCGGCGTCGCGACGAGGGGCAATACCATATCGTACGGCGACTACGGTATCCAGGCCCTGGAGCCCGCTTGGATAACCGCAAACCAGATAGAGTCCGCGCGTGTCGCCATGACAAGGTTCATCAGGAGGGGCGGCAAGGTGTGGATCAAGATATTCCCGCACAAGCCCGTCACCCAGAAGCCTGCGGAGACGCGCATGGGTAGCGGCAAAGGCTCGCCCGAGTTTTGGGTGGCCGTCGTCAAGCCGGGAAGGATTATGTTTGAAATAGCGGGCGTGAGCGAGGAAGTGGCCAGGGAGGCTCTGCGGCTCGCGATGCATAAGCTACCGATAAGATGCAAATTCGTAGCACGCGAACAAGATACAGGTGGTGAAGCTAATGAAAGCCAGTGAAATCAGGGAGAAATCGCAAACGGAACTCGAACAGGAATTGGCTGAGCTAAAGTCAGAGCTGTTCAAACTGAGGTTCCAGCTCGCGACTAACCAGTTGGACAACCCAATGCGGCTTAAGGACGTCAAAAAATCCATCGCACGCGTCAAGACAATCATTCGCGAGAGGGAACTGGGCATTACCGTACAGACGGGCATTAACTGATTTATTAGGTAAATGGGGAGGGCTGTGATTTTGGAGGCGAAAACAAGGGCGCTTCGTAAGACCCGGGTCGGCAGGGTGGTCAGCGATAAAATGGATAAAACCATCGTCGTCTCGATAGAAACAAGCGTAAAGCATCCTTTATATAAAAAGATTATCAAGAGGACGTCCAGGCTGAAGGCGCATGACGAGAACAACGAGTGCACGGTCGGCGATCGCGTGAGGGTCATGGAGACGCGCCCGCTGAGCAAGGAAAAAAGATGGCGGCTCGTGGAAATAGTACAGAAAGCCCGCTAAAAACTATTGCGGGCCTGGCCTCGTTAATAGCTTACTGCGGGCCTGGCCTCGCTAACAGCTTACTGCGGGCTTTGCCCCGCTAATGGTTTTTTGCGGGAGCAGTTATGCGTTACAGAAAGGAACATTGACTATGATTCAGGTGCAGTCGCGGTTGAAGGCCGCAGATAATACCGGCGCGAAAGAAATGATGTGCATTAAAGTGCTGGGCGGCTCCTGGCGCAAATACGCCAATATCGGCGATGTTATCGTCGCCACCGTCAAAAGCGCCAACCCCGGCGGCGTTGTAAGGAAAGGTGAGATCGTCAGGTGCGTCGTGGTTCGCACGAAAAAGGGGCTGCGCAGGCCGGACGGCTCTTTTATCCGCTTTGACGAGAACGCCGCAGTCATCATCCGCGAAGATAAAAACCCGCGCGGGACGCGCATATTCGGCCCGGTAGCCCGCGAGCTACGCGACAAGGACTATATGAGGATATTGTCGCTGGCGCCGGAGGTCTTGTAGACGCAAGCTTTTGCGTCTTGCGTAAGCGTAAAAGCCGCGTTTTGAACGAATAATTATGTTTTACGTAAAAATGCAGCCGCGCGTATGTTCATGTAAGTTCAGGTATGTTAAGGAGATGCAGGTATGAGCAACCCAAAGTTACATGTCAAAAAAGGAGACAATGTCTATGTCCTCACCGGCAAGAACCGGGGCAGAAGGGGCAAGATCCTTAAAGTGTTCCCTAGCACCAGCCGGGTGCTGGTGGAGGGGGTCAATATCATCGTAAAGCACAAAAAGCCCCAGCGGACGAACCCCGGCGGCATCATCAGGCAGGAGGCGGCCATCCATTCGTCAAACGTCATGCTGATCTGCGAAAAATGCAGAACCCCGACCAAAGTGGGTAAGAGGGTACTGGAAAATGGCGAAAAGGTACGCATCTGCAAAAAGTGCGATGAAATAATGGACACGGTCAGCACCGCCGATTGAGTAACCGGCCCGCATACTGCGTTTCCATTACATTGTAGGGGCGGCCTTAGACCGTCCGGGTGCAAATGATATTTAAGGAGGAAGCCGAAGGATATGGCTAGCAGGTTGAAGGAAAAATATGACAAAGACGTCATACCCGCGCTCAACGAGCGGTTCAAATACAAGTCTGTAATGCAAGTGCCAAAACTTGAAAAAGTCGTGTTGAACATGGGCGTCGGGGACGTGCGCGACAACCCGAAGGCCATGGACGCCGCAGTGAACGACATGTCACTGATAGCGGGCCAAAGGCCGGTCGTCACGAAAGCGAAAAAGTCGGTCGCGGCCTTCAAGCTCCGCACGGGCATGAGCATAGGTTGCAAGGTGACTTTGCGCGGGGAGCGCATGTACGATTTCGTCGACAAGCTGTTCAGCGTGGCTTTGCCCCGCGTCCGGGACTTTCGCGGCGTATCACTCGATTCGTTTGACGGGAGGGGCAATTTTTCGATGGGGGTGCGCGAGCAGTTGATATTCCCGGAGATCGACTACGACAAGATTGACAGGATCCGGGGGATGGACATCTCGTTTGTCACGACAGCCAGAACGGACGAAGAATCGAGGGAACTGCTTCGGCTGCTCGGGATGCCGTTCAGCCAGGTCCAGAGCCAGGTACAGTAGGAACGGGCGCGAACCCGGTTATATAAAATACCCGACTGTATAAGATGCCCAGCTTGCTGTATTTATAAAATTAATTATGCGTTTGTTCAAAAGCTCAGGATGGGCGCAGTATGATAGATATTGGGGAGGATATTTAAGTGGCAAAAACTTCCATGAAGATTAAACAGGCCAGGACGCCAAAATACGCCGTAAGGTTCCATAACCGTTGCAAGCTGTGCGGCCGCCCGCACGCCTACATCAGGAAGTTTGGCGTATGCAGGCTGTGTTTCCGGGAACTCGCCTATAAGGGGCAGATACCGGGAGTAAAAAAGGCCAGTTGGTAAGGAGGTATTCGCGCTATGCAAATCAGCGACACAATTGCGGACATGCTGACAAGGATACGGAACGCAGGTTCCGCCAAGCATGAGTCGGTCGACATCCCAGCGTCAAATATAAAAAAGGAAATTGCCTATATTTTACTCAAAGAGGGCTATGTCAAAGATGTGCAACTTTCCAGCGACGACAGCCAGGGCAATATCCGCGTCATATTGAAATATACCGCTAACAAAAAGAATGTCATTACGGGTATCAAGAGGATTTCCAAGCCCGGGCTGCGCGTCTACGTCAAAAAGGACGATCTGCCCAAGGTGCTCGGCGGCCTTGGCATCGCCATCATTTCCACGTCGCACGGGATAATGACGGACAAGGTCGCAAGGAAAGAGGGCGTAGGCGGCGAAGTGCTGGCGTTCGTATGGTAGCGGGCATGCCGAGCCTGTCCAATGGCATTCGGTTTAGCATTTATAATAAAATAATAGTTGCGTTATTGTCCCACGACGCATTGTGTATGGAGGCTAGTTGAGTTATGTCCAGAATTGGCAAAATGCCTATAGACGTCCCCAAGGGCGTTGATGTCAAAGTTTCTCCGGAAAACGAAGTATCGGTAAAAGGGCCCAAAGGGTCGCTGTCCGGTGTGTTTGACAGAGCTATGATCGTCAGTTACAAAGACAGCCAAATACTGGTTTCGAGGCCGGACGACGAAAAGCGGTCGCGCTCGATGCACGGGCTGACACGCACGCTGATCAACAATATGGTGGTGGGCGTCACTTCAGGGTTTGAAAAAAACCTCGAAATAAACGGAGTGGGCTACAGGGCGCAAAAACAGGGCAAAAAGCTTGTCCTTACACTGGGCTACTCCCACCCCGTGGAAATGGAGGACCCCGCAGGGATCACGACAGAAGTCGTGAACCCAAACCGCATAGTGGTGCGCGGGATCGACAAGCAGGCGGTCGGCGAATATGCCGCGAAAATAAGGATCAAGCGCAAGCCCGAAGTATATAAGGGCAAGGGCATAAAGTACGACTACGAGACGATAAGGCGCAAAGAAGGAAAATCAGGAGCGAAAGGGAAAAAGTAATTTTTGCAAAGCAAAAATTACTTTTTCCCCGGCAAAAAGCTTCGCTTTTTCCTACAGAATAGAAATATTTTTCCGGCAAAAAGCTTCGCTTTTTCCTGAAGAATAGAAATTTATTCCCCTGGCAAAAAGCTTCGCTTTTTCCTGAAGAATTTGAATAGTTTTGTGTAGCAAAATTATTTCTTGCCCGGGCAAAAACTTGTAAAATGCCAATGTAGGGTGCGACACCCTCGGCGCACCGCACCAAGGCGCAACGATCATATATTTATCATGTAATATTTGTGCGCTGGTGGCGTATGGCGGCTCAAATGTAGGGGCGATTGTTAATCGCCCGCCCTGCAACTCGGATCCAAAACGCACGTACTGTGCGCGGTTCTCATAATTGCTGGAAAGAGAGATATGTAAGATGGTTAAAAAACCGGTAAAAAACAAGGTCAGGCTCCGCAAACACGAGAGGGTGCGCAAAAAAATATCAGGCACGCCCGAAAGGCCGCGGCTCAATGTCTTTCGCAGCCTCAACCATATATACGCCCAGGTGATTGACGACACAGCGGGAAACACGCTGGTTTCTGCGTCTACGCTGGACGAATCGCTCAAAGGCACGCTGCCAAGCGGCGGGAACAAGGAAGCCGCCAAAGCAGTCGGGCTGCTGATCGCGAAAAAGGCGCTGGACAAAGGCGTCAAAACGGTCGTGTTTGATCGCGGGGGGTATATTTATCACGGGCGCGTCAAGGAGCTGGCCGACGCGGCGCGCGAAGGCGGGCTGGAATTTTAGCCGCGCCGCAGCTGATCCGGGCAAAGCCGTCGCTTGTACGCTTTGCATACGGATATATTAGAGGAGGGTCGTTGCTTGGATAGAATGGATCGTATTGACTATAGCGAAATGGAGCTCAAAGAAAAGGTCGTCAACATCAGCCGCGTCACGAAGGTCGTCAAGGGCGGGCGGAACTTCCGCTTCAGCGCGCTTGTCGTCGTGGGCGACGAGAACGGCTATGTCGGCGGCGGCCTGGGTAAAGCGGCGGAAATCCCGGACGCCATCCGAAAAGGGATTGAGGACGCAAAAAAGAACCTGATTAGGGTGCCACTCAACGAAACGACACTGCCCCACGAGGCCATTGGGCACTTCGGGGCGGGGCGGGTCCTGCTAAAACCTGCCGGGCGAGGCACTGGCGTCATAGCCGGCGGCCCCGTGAGGGCTGTGCTTGAGCTGGCGGGGGTGCGCGACATACGCACGAAGTCCCTGGGCTCCAACAACCCGACGAATATGGTCAACGCGACCCTGCGCGCGCTCTCGCAGATGAAAACGGTGGAGGACGTGGCGCGGCTGCGCGGGAAGTCCACCGATGAAATAATGTGATTGTTGTACAGTAGTACAGTTGTACGGCTGTATAATTATTCTGCTGTATAATTTTTCTGTTGTATGTTCGTATGGTCTTATGTTTGTATGGTCTTATAGTTGCATGTTCGTATAGTTGTATGATTGTATGGTTTTAACTTTAAGGCTGTACAGTTGTTTGGATGCAAAAGGGTTTATTGGGAGGAATGCTGTCGTGCTCAGGATTACGTTGATAAAAAGTACGAACCGCGCGAAAAAAAAGCAGTTCGCAACTGTGGAGGCTCTGGGCCTCCGAAAGATCAGGAGCGTCGTCGATCATAACGACACGCCACAGATACGCGGCATGATTAAAAAAGTAAATCATCTGGTTAAAGTTGAGGAAATATGACGATATATACATATGATAGTAGCAGATGCTGCGGCAAAAGCTACGGCAAAAGCTACGGCAAATGCTGCGGCAAAAGCTACGGCATATGCTTATCATCGGTTCGTCATTATAAACCATGGAGGAATATGGGATGAGGCTTCACGAATTATCATCTCCGGCCGGGGCGAACCCGGCGCCCAAACGCAAAGGCAGGGGCCAGGGTTCCGGCTCAGGCAAGACGGCCGGGCGCGGCCACAAAGGCCAGAACGCCAGGTCGGGCGGGGGCGTCAGGCCCGGTTTTGAAGGCGGGCAGATGCCTTTGTACAGGCGCGTACCCAAGCGCGGGTTCAACAACAAGATATTCGCGAAAATGTACGCCCAAGTCAACGTCGGGGATTTAAATATATTTGAGGACGGGCAGACCGTCGGTTACGAGCAGTTGCGGGAAAAGGGCCTTGTCAAAAAGCTATACGACGGGGTCAAGGTGCTGGGCGACGGGGAAATTACCCGCTCGCTCACCATAGGCGCCGCCCGTTTTTCAAAAACTGCCGTCGAAAAGATAGAAGCGGCCGGCGGGAAGATCGAGGTGTTATAAATGGGCAGTATGTTTCAAACGCTGCGAAACGCGCTGAAGATTGCCGATTTAAGAAAGAAGCTGCTCATAACGGTAGGCCTGCTCCTGATATACAGGATAGGCGCGCATGTGCCGGTCCCCGGCCTTTCACAGCAACAGTTCTCCGAAATGGTCCAGAACGCAGGCACCCTCGGCCAGTTCATCGACACCCTGACCGGCGGCGCGTTCAGCAACGCCACCATCTTCGCGATGGGCATCACCCCGTATATCAACGCATCCATTATCATGCAGCTCCTGACCGTCGCCATCCCGTACCTGGAAAAGCTCCAGAAGGAGGGCGAGGAAGGGCGCAGGAAGATCAACGAATGGGTGCGCTACGCCACGGTTGTATTGGCGTTTGTCCAAGCCATCGCGCTGTACTTCGGCCTGTCCACCGCCGTCTATGACGTCAGCGTATGGAGCTTTTTGACAATCACGCTCTCGTTTACGGCCGGTACCGCTTTTCTGATGTGGCTCGGCGAAAAAATCACCGACAAAGGCATCGGGAACGGTATATCGCTCATCATATTTTCGGGCATCATCTCGCGGGCGCCGCAGGCCATCCTCTCGCTGGTGACCGTGGCCTACCAGCCGACCGAGACGGAGACGGGCATCAACGCGTTCAGCCTCGGGGGCATAGCCAAGTTCATTGGCGTAGTCGTCGTGTTTGTGGGCATGATAGCCGCCGCCATCTGGGTCCAGCAGGGCGAGCGCAGGATACCCGTGCAGTACGCGAAGCGCGTCGTAGGCAGGAAGATGATGGGCGGGCAAAGCTCACACCTGCCGATGAAGGTCAACATGGCCGGCGTCATACCGATCATCTTCGCCATGTCGATACTGTCGCTGCCATCGACCATCGTCGCCTTTTTCTTCAATCAATCCACGAGCCCGATCGTCCAAGGGATCGTCAACTTCCAGTCGACGCTCTGGTACGCGTTGGTCAACGGTATTTTGATCGTGTTCTTCACGTTCTTTTATACGATTGTGCAGTTCAACCCGGTCGAAGTGGCCAACAACCTGCGCAAGAACGGCGGGTTCATCCCCGGCATCCGCCCGGGCAAGCCTACTTCGGACTTTATAACGCGGATTTTGTACAGAATTACCTGGTTCGGCGGCTTGTTCCTCGCGCTGATAACCGTGTTCCCGACATTGATGGGTATCATAACGGGCGTCAACAACCTGTGGTTCGGCGGCACTTCGCTGCTGATTCTCGTCGGCGTCGCGCTGGAGACAGTCAAGCAGATCGAGTCGCAGATGCTGATGCGTCACTACAAGGGCTTTTTGAGCTGAACGAGGATTATTTTACTGCGGTGGGCGCGGCGCGAAACCGAGCCCGAGTGCTACGCAAAACTGTGGTGGGCTAGGATGGGGGCCGCTTTTAGGCGGAAAGGCGTACACGATAGTGAAAAACATTATTTTACTGGGCGCACCGGGCACCGGAAAAGGGACGCAGGCGGCGAATATTTCGAAATGGTACGGGATCGGGCACATTTCCACGGGCGACATATTCCGCTCTAATATAAAGGCCGGAACCGAGCTCGGGCTGACGGCCAAGGCATATATAGACGCCGGGCACCTCGTACCGGATGAGATAACGATCGGCATGGTCAAGTCGAAACTGTCGGAGCCCGCGTACAAAGAAGGGTTCATACTGGACGGCTTCCCGCGTAACATCCCGCAGGCGGAGGCCCTCGACGGCTACCTTCTGGAGGCAGGGGGCAAGCGCATACACGCGGTCGTGAGCATATTCGTGCCGGACGAGACGATTGTGTTGAGGATTTTGGGGCGCAGGCTTTGCAGTAATTGCGGCGCGTCATACCATACCGTGTACAACCCGCCGGCTAAGGAGGGTTTGTGCGACGCCTGCGGCGGCAAGGTGGTGAGCAGGGACGACGACAGCGAGGCTACCATCAGGGAGCGGCTGTCCGTGTACTACGCGCAAACGGAACCAATCATCGAGCGCTACCGCAAGCTGGGGATATTTACACAGATCACGGGTCACGAAATAATAGATGAAACGTCAGACGAGATGCATGAAGCGTTAAAAAAGATTTTTTGCGAATGATTTCCATTAAATCACGCAGGGAGATTGATATCATGCGACGGGCCGGCGATATATTGGCCCGCTGCTTCTTTGCTGTAGAGCCCGTTGTGGCCGAGGGCGCGAGGACTCTGGACATCGACCGGGTCGTGAGGGAGTTTATCCAAAAGAGCAACGCCGTCCCATCGTTTTTGGGCGTAAAAGGCATGGTGGAGGGCGCCCCGGACTATCCGGCGGGCGCTTGCGTCTCCATTAACGAAGAAGTGATTCATGGGATTCCCGGCCCGCGCGCGCTGCGGCTCGGCGACGTCGTCAGCATAGACATAGGCGTATATTACAATGGCTACCACTCCGACATGGCGCGCACGTTTATCGTCGGGGACATTGGGGACGTTGGGGACGTTGGGGGTGCTGGGGGCGCCGGGGATGTTGGTAGCTCAGGTGGCGTTGGTAGCTTAAGTGGCGCTGGTAGCTCAGGTGGCGCTGGCGGCACTGTGGGCGCGTCCGGGCTGGCCCGCAGCCTGGTGAAAGTGACTGAGGAAAGCTTCTGGATCGGCCTTCGGGGCGCGGCTGCGGGCAAAAGGGTCGACGAAATATCGCGCCTGATCCAAGGCCATGTAGAGGCAGCGGGATACTCCGTCGTCCGCGACTATGTGGGGCACGGCATCGGCGCCATTATGCACGAGCCGCCACAGATACCGAACTACATGGACAGGAATGCGCGGCGGGGCGCGCGCCTCGCAAGCGGCATGACGCTTGCGATAGAGCCGATGGTGAACGCGGGCGGGTACGGCGTAGAGATACTGCCGGACAAGTGGACCGTGGTGACGGCGGACAGGTCGCTTTCGGCCCATTACGAAAACACCGTACTGGTCGACGGCGACGAGCCGCTGATACTGTCGGCGGCGATATGAAAGCCAGGGCGGCGCGGGGCAGTGTAGTAGCATGGCATGGCGCAGCGCGGGGCCGCATGACGCTCAGTGGCGCGGCGCGCCAATATTGACGAACATACATGATTGTTATATGATTGATTGCGTTGCGATTGAAAAGCCGCAGGATTTGCTGGGTGCAATAGTTTTGGCGAAGCGGGGGCGCGACGCGGGCAGGCTGTGCGTCGTGGTCGGGTGGCTGCCGGACAACGATTACCTCCTGGTGGCAGACGGGAAGCAGCGCACGGTCGCGAAACCGAAGAAAAAGAACATGAAGCATCTGGAATTTACGCAGTGCCGTTCCGGGGAATTGGGGGCGAGGTTCCTCGCCGGGGAGCATGTAACGGATCGAATGATCAGGGTGGCGCTCGCCGCTTTTGGCGAACAGACAGGAGAAGGACGGCAGCATGGCAAAAAGCGATGTAATTGAAGTGGAAGGCGTCGTGTCGGAGGCGTTGCCAAACGCGACGTTCAAAGTGGACCTGCAGAACGGGCACAGGGTTTTGGCGCATATATCCGGAAAGCTGCGCATGAATTTCATCCGCATACTTCCGGGCGACAAGGTGACGCTGGAGCTGTCGCCTTACGATCTGACGCGCGGCAGGATCACATGGAGGGGGAAGTAACAAAAATTTATTCGCCGTTGAGCCCGCGAACGCACGAAAGCGTGTTATGGTGCACGCATATGCATACATAAGCACGTATATGCATGCATGCATGCGATCATTTGGGATGTGCCTGTTAGGGAGGTTGTTATAATGATAGTAAGGCCGTCAGTAAAAGTAAAATGCGAAAAATGCAAAATCATCAAACGCAAGGGGCGCGTCATGGTGATCTGCGTTAATCCGAAACACAAGCAGCGCCAAGGTTAAATTAATGTGGAGGTGTAAGTCAGTATGGCACGTATTGCCGGTGTAGACCTGCCCAGAGAGAAGCGGGTCGAAATAGGGCTCACCTATATATTTGGTATCGGGAGGCCCAAGGCCAAGGAAATACTGCAGAAGACGGGAATCAGTCCCGATACGAGGGTTCGCGACCTTTCGGACGACGAGATCAGCAGCCTGCGCGAAACGATTGACCGGTCCTATCAGGTGGAGGGCGATCTTAAGCGCGAGATTGCCATGAACATAAAGAGGCTGATAGACATCGGCAGCTATCGGGGCAGGCGTCACCGTACCGGTTTGCCTGTCAGGGGGCAGCGGACGAAGACCAACGCGAGAACCAGAAAGGGGCCTTCGAGGGCCTTGGGGGGCAGAAGGAAATAAGGAGGGTTATAATATATGGCAAGGGCCGCCGCTACCAGACGAGTGTCCAGGCGCCGCCGCGAACGCAAAAACATCGAGCGCGGCGTAGCGCATATTAAATCCACGTTCAACAACACAATAGTCACCCTTACCGACACTGCGGGCAATGCCATCGCATGGGCGAGCGCGGGCGGGCTTGGATTCCGGGGCTCCCGCAAGAGCACGCCGTTCGCCGCGCAGATGGCGGCCGACACGGCTACAAAGGCCGCAATGGAGCATGGCCTAAAGACCGTAGAGGTATATGTCAAAGGCCCGGGGGCGGGCAGGGAAGCCGCCATCCGCGCCCTTTCGACGGCGGGGCTGGAAGTCAGCATGATAAAAGACGTTACACCGATACCGCACAACGGCTGCAGGCCGCCAAAACGCCGCAGGGTCTAACGCTTAAAATTGCTTTACTTTTGCCGCGCTGTTATTTGGGGGGCGGCGGCTGTTACTATATGCGCTATTTTATGGAGGTTAGTTTATGGCAAGATATACGGACGCGTCTTGCAGGCTGTGCCGTAGGGAGGCACAAAAGCTGTTTCTGAAGGGCGAACGCTGTTATACAAAGAAATGTTCCGCCGAAAAGAGGGCGTACGCGCCCGGCCAGCATGGGCAGCAGCGCAAGAAGCAATCCGAATACGGCCTGCAACTGCGTGAAAAGCAGAAGGCCAAGCGTTTTTACGGCGTCCTTGAGAGGCAGTTCGGCTCGTATTTTGATATGGCCGTGAAGCGCAGGGGCGTCACCGGCACGAACTTGTTGCAAATATTGGAGAGCCGCCTGGACAATGTCGTTTACCGCCTCGGCCTCGCGTCGTCGCGCGCGGAGGCCCGCCAGCTAGTCCGGCACGCGCACTTCACGGTGAACGGCCAGAAGGTGAACATCCCGTCGTACCTTGTGAAGCCGGGCGACGTGGTGGCGCTGCGCCAAAAGAGCAGGAGCATCGACAAGTTCAAATCGATTTTAGAGATAACCGGGAGCAAGATTGTGCCCGCATGGCTGGAGTTTGACTACGACAATTTGTCCGGTAGGGTGGTGTCGCTTGCGGCCAGGGAGGACGTAGACGTACAAGTCAGCGAGCATCTGATTGTCGAGCTGTACTCGAAGTAACCACATACCCTCGGAACTTATTTTCCCACCAGATCACTTAAGATGAGTTTATGAAGGAGGGTTGTTCTTGATAGAGATTGAAAAGCCAAGAATCGAGTGCGTCGACTCCAATAATGAGTTTACTTTTGGGAAGTTTATCATCGAGCCGCTGGAGCGCGGCTACGGCATTACGCTGGGCAACTCGCTTAGGCGGGTGCTGCTCTCTTCGCTCCCCGGCGTCGCGGTCAACTCGGTCAGGATCAACACGGTGCTGCATGAATTTTCCACGATACCCGGCGTCGTAGAGGACGTGACGGAGATAATTCTCAATATAAAAGAGCTTTCGGCCAAAATGTACTGCGAGGGCCCCAAGACTGTATATATAGACGTCGAGAGGGACGGCGCGGTGACTGCCGGCGACATAAAGAGCGACGCGGACATAGAGATACTGAACCCCGACTTGCACATCGCCACATTGAACGGCGAGGGCAAGTTTTATATGGAGCTCGTGCTGGACAAGGGGCGCGGCTACGTGTCAGCCGAGAAAAACAAGTACCCGGGCCAGCAGATCGGCGTGCTGCCGGTCGACTCGATATACACGCCCGTCAAAAAAGTCAACTACACCGTGGAGAACACGCGCGTCGGGCAGAACACTGAGTTCGACAAGCTGACGCTGGAGGTGTGGACGAACGGGACCATCAAGCCCGACGAGGCCATCAGCCTGGGCGCGAGGGTCATGAGCGAGCATTTGAACCTGTTCATCGATCTGTCCGATCAGGCGAAGCACACGGAGATAATGGTCGAAAAGGAAGAGACGAAGAAAGAAAAAGTTCTGGAGATGACAATAGAGGAGCTCGACCTGTCCGTGCGCTCGTACAACTGCTTGAAGCGCGCCGGCATCAACACGGTCGAGGACCTGACGAACAAAACGGAAGAGGATATGATGAAGGTCAGGAACCTGGGCAGGAAGTCGCTGGAGGAAGTGCTGCAAAAGCTCCAGTTGCTGGGCCTCCAGCTCACGCCAACAGAGGAATAACCGAATAACAGTAGTGCAATAGTTGTTGTAGGGCGCGATGTCCCGGCAACACAGTTGACGTTTATCGCGCCGAAAATTCAACATATGATTAATATATTGTTTGATATATAGGAGGAGGAGGCACGATGCCTGCGAACAGACAGTTGAATCGCCCAAACGCGCAGCGGATAGCGATGCTGAGGGGGCTGGTCACAGCGTTTCTCAGGGACGGCAGGGTGAAGACGACCGAGCCGCGCGCGAAGGAAGTGCGCAAAATTGTAGAGAAGCTCATCGCCCTGGCAATACGCGAAACGGACAATTTCAGCTCAAAACAAATAAAAGTCACGACCAAGAGGGTCGACAGCAAGGGCAAGGCTGTCACGGTTCGCCGGGAGTCAAAAAACGGCAGGGTGTACTTTGTGGTAGATCGCGAGCAGGGCACAGTGATGAAGAGCGTGGACGACCCGTCGCGCCTGCACGCCCGCAGGCAGATCATACCTTGGATATACCGCGCAAAGGACGAGGACGGCAAGCCGCTGAACCTCGTGAACAAGCTGTTTGACGAGATAGCCCCGCAGTATAAGTCCGTGCAGGGCGGCTACACGCGGATATACAAACTCGGCCCGAGGCAGGGCGACGCCGCCGAAATGGCGATACTGGAGCTGGTCGAGCCGAACAGGTAAACTTAGCTAAAAATAAAGTGATAGACAGAGGGCGGTTCTTTTGTGTTGACAATCATAGCACATAGGAACCGCCCCCTTGTTCGTTCTTGAAAAATCGTATATAAACCCGTTGGGGCGATTGTCAATCGCCCTTGCCAAGCGTGCAACTTCTCTTTCAACTTCCCTTTAATAAAGAAAATCCCTATATTTTCCGATATCACATATGGAAATATATATCGGAGGATGGGTTCATTATGTCTGAAGACCGTTCAAACGAGAGGGCGGACGTCGCCAGGCGCGTCCTTGAGCTTTCGGAGACTATTGGCGAGGCCATTGGCTATATGCTCGATAAATTGGAATATGCACAAATCGATATGGACGCATGCGCTGTCATGCTAAAAGACATCGGCGAGGGCCTGATCAGCCTGGAGAACGCGGCGTCGGCTGTTTCGGAGCCGATAGGCGCCGACCCTGAGGTGGTCGGCAGGCTCCCCATGGAATACGACGAGCTGTGCGAGCGGCTAGACGCGATGGTGGACGCGTACCTGGAGGAGCGCGCGGGAGACTTCCCCGCACTCGGGAAGCTGCTCAGAGAATCCTTTAGTGCATATGAGGGCAGCCTCTCCGCATGCTTCCGCAAAAGCGCGGTGATGTAATAGTAGCGCTTTTCCATGCGCGTCATTACAAGCACGCCAATGCGGACACACAGTTGGAATATGGATAATAAATTTTTGTAAACGTGTCTTGTATTAGGGTAAATATATACAATTCCCGTAACAGGCCGGACGGACTGCGCCGGGAATGAACCAAAACAAGGCACAATAGAAACTATGGCGGCGCGTGCAGCGCCGCTGCAAGGAGGCGCTATGAAGATCGATGGCATGGATGCCGCGGTAAAGACAGTGACCGTCCCGGCGACAAACCCAGAACCTTTGCAAGCAGGACATGCGCAGCCTGGGCCGCCGCAGTCCGGGCAGCCCTCGGGCGCGAAAACGAAAGCTTCTTCGGGCAAAGACCAGGCCGGCGCGGCGGGGGGCGCGATTATCAAGCTCCGCATCGCAAAAGACGTCCAGGCGGAAAAGCAACCCCTAAAACAGGAAGACGAAATTTCGGAACAGATCGTGCGCGAGGCGATCGAACGCGCGAACCGCATGTTTTTCGGGAACGACAGGAAATTTGAAAGGTCGGTCCACGAAAAAACAAGGGACATAATGGTTAAGGTCGTCGACACGAGGACAAACGAGGTGATTAGGGAAATACCGCCCCAAAAGATCGTGGACCTTGTCGTCAGCCTATGCGAGATCGCCGGTATCCTGTTCGACGAAAAAGGCTAGCAATTTCGAAATAACATGATTTTTATATAACAGTGCATAATTTTGCATTGGTTATGTTTTTTGCGCTTTAAAATACGGATGCGTCCAGCGATCCGCACCGAAAGAACCGAAAGAGAGGTTTCATTATGATCATCCGCAAGACAACAGACGAGATGGGCGCGAACACCAACGCGATGCTGGGCCTTTCCGGCCTTGACACGGCGTCCATGCTAAAATCCATGATGAGGCCGTACAAGATACCGATCTCGACAGTCACCCAAAAGCAGCAAATGGTCATATGGAAACAGGATCGCTACCGCGAGCTGATAGGCAAGCTCAACGACTTCCGCGCCAAATTTTTCGACTACAGAAACCCCGCCACGAACATCGCATCGCCCGGTACATGGAGGCAGTTTATCGTCGAAAACAAAGACGACGAATATGTGCGGATAACGTCCACGTCCACTACCAAGCCGAAAGATGGTACAATCGAATATATAAAGGAGCCCACGGCGTCCAAGATAATTGGGCGGGATGGGCTTGTCGGCGACATCGAGGCGGCCAGCGTCCCAATCTGGTACGAAGCGGTTAACAACTCCTTGTACATAAACATGGACGGCATTGTACGTGCTATTCCCATTACATCAGCTATTTTGGCGATGCCGAACGACACGGCGCGTGTCGCGGCGCTGCAGAGCGCTATCGACTCGGCGTTTGGCGCCAATATGATTGATATAGGAATAACCGACACAGTCGGAGGACGGCTTACGCTTTCAGTTCATTCGGGGAGCGTGGTCAACCAAATTACGATTTTAGACGGCGGCGCCCGGACGCAGTTGGGCTTTGGCGGCAATTCCAATCTCAGTAACCGCATCGTCATGAGCGACACTTTGAACGCGTTGGATTACCGCTTGAAAGAATCGATGCAATTCAAGTCTGTCATGGTGCACAACAACCTGGGCGCACTTGTCCCTCGCAACGTCGTTGAATTTTCGATCAATGGCGTCGATTTCCAGTTTACCAGCGGCGATTCAATGAAAGATGTGATGGATGCGATCAATAATTCCATTTGCGGGGTTACTATTTCATATGACAATAGTAAAGATCAATTTACGCTCACGGCAAGCACATGCGGCCCGGGTGAAACCATCCGCATACAGGAGGAAGAAACGAACTTTTTTGGCGCCCTCGGGCTCACATACACACAGCAGGCGCCGACCAGTATCATGGGCGGCGCGGTGAACGCCACTACGTTTCACACTGCCGTCAATGCGCACAATGCCGCAAACCCGCTCGATCCGTTTGTATTCGACGTCACCGTGAACGGCGTTTTGAAGATGGTCGAGCTGTCGCGCTCCGACTATGCCGACATAGACGATTTGGTTGGCGATTTGAGCAACCGCATCAGAGCGGCGTTCCCCAACTCCGGTACAAGCTTGCGCCTTGACGCATCTGGCCATATCGAACTTGTTGTAGATAAAACGGCGCCAAACGCGGCGTGGTCGTTTAAGATTGAGGAAAACGCGGCGCATGCAACAAACCCAGCGAAGTTCGACCCCCTCACAGACATGACCGTATTGGGGCTGGACGTCCTCCAGGGCGTGTTGGCAGGAATGCAGACGACATATCGGTTCACGGGCGGGAGCGTGGCCGGCATCCCCGGAATATTTGCGTCGCTGGACGGCTCCGGTACGCCGTTTACGTTTGATATAACCGTCAACGGCGTCGCGAAGCAGATAGTGCTGGACCGTACATTTATGGATGATGCAGACTTGCTGGCAGAGATTAATACTCAGATAAACGCGCATTTCCCGAACGCGGGGTTGACGCTGGGCGCGCAGTTGATCTCCGGCAATTGGCACTTGGTCTTGGACGTGGACAAAACCGCGTCGGCGCCGGCTTACTCCGTGAGTATTGGCGCGGATCCGGGAGACCCGGCGTTCCTCATGCTGCCCACGCTGGGGCTGGATGTGCTGGACACCGCCCTGCAGAGCTTCCCTACTGTCGGCTACGCCGGGGGGACGTACCCGTCAAACTTCTATTTGGATGTTAACGCGTCGCCCGATCCATTTGTGTACAACTTCAGCATCAACGGCGTTGTGAGGCAGATAGTGCTTGGCCGAAAAGATTACGCCAGCGACAGCGACTTCATTGCCGACTTTGGCGTCCGCTTAAGCACGGCATACCCCAATGCGGGGCTGTCCGTAGTTGACAATTCGCCGCCCGGGCAGATTATGATCACAGTCAACACGTTTTCTGCATACACAGCCCATGACATATCATTCGCGCCCCCCACCAGCCCGGAGGTGGCCAACAGCGCTGCGGCGGCGCTGGGGCTGGCGGCACTCAATACGGCGTCGGGGGCTATATTGTCGCAGACGGAGACCAAGATAATCGGCGGGGTCATAGACTCTGCATTGCATACTACCTTATCTACTTTATCTGGTTTGGGTACCCCTTATGTTTTCAATGTCACGGTCAACGGGGTAGAGCGGGACATTGAGCTGAATGGCACATACTTAACGCCCAACGACGTGATTGCGGACGTGAACGCTCAGTTGGCTTCTGCATTCCCGACTGCGGGATTTTCCATCGATGTGATGCAGTCGAACATCAACCCTGCGGACTGGCATCTGGTGTTCGTCATTGACAAGACCGCGCCAAACGCCGCGTGGTCCATTGAATTTACCCCTGATATTGGCAACCCGACGCCCCCGCCGCCGGTTCCGCTCGAGGCTGACTTCGGCCTGGCGGGCGCGCTGGAAAAAACCACCCTGGCTGCGAGCTTTGCGGGCTATGTGCCAGGTGAGTTCGGGCTGGTGGAGATTGATGGTGTCCAGTTGCAGGTTGACCGCCCCATATTCGAATATGACGGCGTACTGTACGAGCTACGCAAGCTGCCGCCGTCCGGTCACGGCCCTATTGAATACAGGATCAGGACGGACACGGACAAGATTGTCGAGTTGGTGCGGGACTTTGTCGAGGCTTACAACGACCTTGTGCGGACGATAGGGGCGGCGCTCAGCGAGAAGCGCGACAAGGAAATTTTCTTGCCGCTGACCGATGAGCAAAAGGAACAGATGACCGAGACGGAGATCGAAAAATGGGAAACCCGTGTTAAAACGGGGCTGCTGCGGGGCGACCCGAACTTTATCGGCCTGTCGTCGAAACTCCGGCTCATGCTATATAACCCCGTGTACGAAAGTTATGGCGATAATAAATCAATACCTTTCAGTTTAAAGAAAATGGGGCTGGACACGATTGACATGAGCAACGGGCTGGGTTTGTTCAATCCCGCCGACAACGGCGCGCTCTATATCGACGAGCTGATACTGCGGCATGCGATTGAGACGAACCTCGATCAAATCGTGGTTTTATTCACAAAAACGCCGGAGATGTTCGTACCGGGCCCCGAGGACGCGGACAAACCGCCGGAATGGCACGCGCGCATGCAGCGCTTGTATGACGACCACACCGGCGGCCTGACGACGAAACTGCTTAATATTATCAACGATTATGCGCGCACCATGCGCGGGGCAAACAACGCGAAAGGCACGCTGATCGAGCGGGCCGGTATCGAAAATGACAGTTCCGACATGGACAACGCGTTTTCACGGCAGATACTCAACTACAACAGGCAGATAAACGCCTTGTGGGATCGCTACGACAGGATTGAGAGACAGAAAATCAGGACACTGTCGCGGCTGGAGACGATTGTTTCGAACGCGGGCGTCCAGATGCAATGGATGCAGCAGCAGATGGGGCAGCAGTGACGATAGTGGCAACAAAGATAACAGTGACGAAGTTACAATAGCGACAACAGTTACAACAGCGACAACAGTGGCAGCAGTGACGACAGTGATAGCAGTGACGATTGCCGATGACAAAAATGATGGGGGCAAAGATGTCAGAGCCGGATAAAAATACGATGCTATACAGGGAAAATAACATAGCCTCCGCGCGCCCAGAGGACCTCACGCTGATGATGTACAACGGGCTTTTGAAGTTTATCACGCGGGCGCAGGAGGAGATACGAGCGAAGTCGCTCGAAGCAGCGCACAACACACTGATCCGGTGCCAGGACATCGTGTTCGAGTTCCAGTATACATTAAACATGGACATCTCCGTTTCCAACAACCTGATGCTCATCTACGACTATCTGTACAACAGGCTGATAGAGGCGAACGCGAAGAAGGACTGCGACATCCTCGACGAGGTGCTCGAGTTCGTGACGGAGATGCGCGACACGTGGGTAGAAGCGGTTAAACTGAATAAAGAGCAAAAGGCGGAAGCGGCGGAGATAGCCGCTGCGGAGAGGGAAGCGGCAGCGGCGGAGAAGGCTGCTGCGGAACTGGGCGATCAGGGCACGGCGTTTTTGGCGGGCGCGGGCGACGACCTACAGGCCGCTGCGGGCGACGCGGCGGCGGAGGGCGCGGAAGCCGCAGTTGCGGCGTCAACGGCTTCAGTTGCGTCAGCGTCAACGGCTGTGGCTGCACCAGCGTCAACGGCTACAGCTACACCAGCCGCGCCGCCCGTGGGCGCAGTGTCGCGGAACAAAGCGATTTACAAGAGGACGGGGCCGCTTGTTGGCATCGGGATATTGCCTGCTGTGCCTGCGTCTTCGGCGGCGCACGCTGGGGGCGCGGCGGCAATGTCTGCGGCTGCAACGTCTGCGGTTGCAACTTCAGCGACGGCAACATCTGCGGCTGCGACGCCGGCAACGCCAGCGCCGGAGATATTGCCCATACCGGGCGCCCCGCTCAAACGCTTCAACCCGGCAGCCGCCGCCCAGTACGCAAAAGTTTCCAAAGCAAAAGCCCCGCCCCAGGAAATCATCTCCATAGCGTCGGAATAGAGGCATGAAATTTATGGCCGCGAACATATACATTGACGCGCAAGCCGACGAATCATTGCGCCAAATGAACGACATATTAAAGCGCAAGCTGTCCACGATGGGCGATATGTACCATATATCGGAGCAGGCATATGGCTATATCAACGAGGACGACGTCGAGCGCCTGAACAATATGATAGAAGCGAAACAGGAGCTGATCCGCGAAATAGATCATCTGGACGGGCTGTTCCTGATTGAGTTCGACAAACTTAAAGCAAATCTCGGCCTGTCCACGATTGACGAGCTGCGCATGTCGCAGTCGCGGCAGCTTTCAGAGCTCCGCTCGAACACTGCGGATGTCATGTCTATGGCCGGGAGGATATATGATTTTGATGTAAAGATCAACCATGGCGTGACGAAGCTGCGCGACGACATCACGGCGGAGCTGACGCAGTTGAGACGGCAAAAACAAATCAGCGACCTGTATACTAATGACGGCACAAGTAGCACCAGGGGATCAAGCGGCGCCAGGGGAGCAAGCGGCGCTAGGAGAGTAGGCGGCGCCATAAACGCAAACGCTGCGGGCGGCGCAATAAGCGCAAACGCTGCAGGCGGTGTAATAAACGAAAACACCGCTTTTGACCCCGGGCACGATCCCTTTGGGGACGGGGCCGGGACTTCCATTTTCGACGCAAAAAAATAACGCATGCCGACTGCGTCGATTGCCCCGATGTGGTATGATAGGCAAATGAGCATGAGCAGAGGCAGGGGCCAGGACCGGAGCCGGAGCCAGAGCCAGAACCGGAGCCAGGGCCGGAATCAGAGCCGGAGCCAGAACCGGAGCCGGGACAGTGGCAGAGGTAGGCAGGACAGCCGATATAGCAATGGCGGCGTATCGGAGTCATTCGCAAAAAGGGTGACATTTCGCGAAGTGACACTGAAATGGAAAAGATATGCCGTTCTCATTATTTTCCTTTTTTTCCTCATATACATTGCTATAACAGGCGCTATGTCAATATCTTATGCGGGGCAGGTGATCCGGCCCGCCCAATCGCCTGTGAAGCCAATTGACAAAAATATTGCGTACCCATACACATCGGCATCTTTCAGGAGCCGGGACGGGGAGGTCGCGCTCAACGGGTGGCATTTTAACGCAAAGAGGACGGACAGCGCGCTGATAATTGTGCACGGGTTCGGCGGCAACCGCTTCCCGTTTGGCGAGGATACGCTCGAATTGATAGAGGCCGTCATCGGGGTTGACTTTAACGTTCTCGTGTTCGATTTGCGCAACAGCGGCGGCGCGGAGTCAGGCACATCCGCGTTCGGCTTGCACGAAAAAGACGACGTGCTGGGCGCGGTGGACTTTATGCGGGAAGCAGGGTACGCGAACATCGCGCTGCTGGGTATATCCACAGGCGCGAACGCCGCCGCGATAGCGGGCGCCGAGTCGCCGATGGAAGACGTGGGCGCGCTGATACTGGACTCGCCCATCGTCGACATGCGCAGCTTCATATTAAGGCTCATACATGAAATAAACCCCGACCTGCCCGATTTCCCGTTCAACTACGCGGCGCCGCTGTTCGTGGGGCTATATTTGAACGGGGACGTGCGCGACGCGGACGCCGCTGTCAACCTGGACAGCTTCATGCCGCGCAACGTGCAGTTGATATATGGCAACAACGACGAGATAGTGTCGCTGCCTGAAATAATGGGCCTGTACGACGGCTATATGAGCCGCGCCGTCGGCAAAATCAGCATATGGAACGTGCCGGGCGCGGGGCACGGCGAATGTTACGCCGAAGCCAAAGACGAGTACATCGAGCGCGTGACCGCCTTCCTGCGCCGCGCCTTTGTATAATGGGGCGCGAAGTCTGCCCGCAAAGCTCGCCGGTGGAATCTGCCCACATTGCTTACTTGCATGGTTTGCCACATAGCTTGTCGGCATGGCTTACCCACAATATCATATGAAAAAATATGCGCAAATTTTCACACAAAATTTCGTCAAAATTGAATTTGACGCGCTAATGCCCTTGCTGTATAATAGATAAAATTTATTTGGAGGTGGTTGCCATGGACAGGTTTGCCAAAGAAGGCCTGACTTTTGACGATGTGCTGCTGGTACCACGCTATTCCGACTTTTTACCGTCAGATGCGGATGTTACAACCCTCCTGACAAAGAGGCTCAGCCTGAACATTCCCCTGGTAAGCGCGGCGATGGACACCGTCACAGAGTCGCGGCTTGCGATTGCGATTGCCCGCGAGGGCGGGCTCGGCGTCATACACAAGAACATGTCTGTGGAAAAACAGGCGCAGGAAGTGGATAGGGTCAAAAGGTCTGAAAACGGAGTTATAGTGGATCCGTTTTTTTTATCCCCCAAAAACAAAGTCTACGAGGCGCTCGAGTTGATGCGCAACTACCGCATATCCGGCGTGCCGGTAACGGTCGACGGCAAACTGGTCGGCATCATCACCAACCGGGACCTGCGTTTCGAGCAAAACCACGACAAGCTCATTGGGGACGCGATGACCAGCAAAAACCTGATTACCGCGCCTGAAGGCACGAACCTTATCGAGGCCCAGGAAATACTACGGCAGCACAAGATCGAAAAGCTGCCCATTGTCGATAAAAAGGGCAATTTAAAGGGCCTGATCACGATTAAGGACATCGAGAAAAATCTACAGTACCCCAATTCCGCGAAGGACAGCCGGGGCAGGCTGCTCGTCGGGGCGGCGGTCGGCGTTTCGGCGGACTGCGAGGAGCGCGTCAAGGAGCTGGTGAACGCGGACGTGGACGTCGTCGTCGTCGACTCAGCGCATGGCCATACGAAAAACATCATCGAGGCTGTCAAAAAGCTGCGCAAAAAGTATCCGGACCTGAACATTGTCGCCGGGAATGTCGCCAGCGGCCAGGGTGCGAGGGATTTGGCCGAGGCCGGCGCGGACGCAGTGAAAGTCGGGATCGGGCCGGGCTCGATCTGCACCACGCGTGTCGTCGCCGGGATAGGCGTGCCGCAGGTGACGGCGATTCACGATTGCCAAGAGGTTTTGCAAAAATACGGCATACCCCTCATTGCAGACGGCGGCATCAAGTTTTCCGGCGATATCGTCAAGGCGATAGCCGCTGGCGCAGACGTCATCATGATTGGGAACCTGCTGGCGGGAACCGAAGAGAGCCCCGGAGAGTCAGAGATATATCAGGGCAGGCAGTTCAAGGTGTACCGGGGGATGGGCTCGCTGGGCGCCATGTCCGCCGCGCACAACAGCAGCGACCGCTATTTCCAGGAGGACACGGCCTCGGCCAAGCTGGTGCCGGAAGGGGTCGAGGGGCGCGTGCCATACAGGGGGCTGCTCGCCGACACCGTGTTCCAGCTCGTAGAGGGGCTCAAGCACGGCATGGGCTACTGCGGGACGCGCACTATAGATAAGTTAAAGACAGACTCGCAGTTCATCAGGATTACTGCGGCTTCATTGAAGGAGAGCCACCCCCACGACATATCCATCACGAAGGAAGCGCCGAACTACAACAGCGGCATATTCGCCGGTTGATTGGAGCGGCGGCGGGCGGCGCTGTACGTCAGACAGGCGTTACAGTGCGTAAGATAGGTGTTACAATGCGTCAGAAATAATGCGCAATGCGTTCGTCAAAACGCTCATTATTTTTGCCTATACTGCCGAAAAGATAATATCCGCAAGTCCCATGCGGCCCCGATGTATGCATTACGGGGCGGGGGCTGCGACAGATTGTATAAAAGGAGCAATGTAAAATGACAGTGGAAAACCAGAACATCGGAGGCAGCGCTGAACGGGAAGTACTGCTCACCTACGAGGGGCTTAAAAAGCTCGAAATGGAACTAGAGTACCTGCGCGGCGAGAGGCGCAGGGAAGTCGCGGAACGGATGAAGCAGGCGAAATCACACGGCGACCTATCCGAAAATTCCGAATACGACGAGGCCCGCCTGGAGCACGCGCAGGTCGAAGCCAGGATCATTGAATTTGAAAACAAACTTAAAAACGCGCATATAATCACCGAGGATGAAGTCTCCACGGAGGAAGTCAGCATTGGGAGCTGGGTCAAACTTCTGGATGTCGAGTTCAACCAGGAGACGGAATATCGCATAGTCGGCTCGACGGAGGCCAATCCTGCGGAGAACAGGATATCGAACGAGTCCCCTGTCGGCAGCGCCCTCATCGGCCACAAAGAGGGCGAGACTGTGGACGTGCAAACGCCAAACGGCGTATTGAATTTCAAGATATTGTCTATATCGAAATGATATAGGTTTATAGGTAGTTGGAATTGGTTGAGGAAGCAGGTGCAATGATGGCGATGAACGATAAAATAGCGGACGGGGCTGCGTCGACGGCAGGCGGCGGACCAGCGGCGAGCGGAACGGTGGTGGCTGCGAGCGGCGGATCTGCGGCGGGAGAAGCTACGTCGGCGGCTGTTTCGGCTGCGAGCGGCGGACATGAGGCAAACAACGAGACGCCTGCGCAGATTGGCGAGGTCGCGGCCGTGCGGCGCGAGAAGCTGCGGGAGCTGCGCGAGTCCGGCAACGATCCGTTCCGCGAAGTCGCATACGACGTGACACACGGCTCGGCGCACATCATCGCCAACTTTGACAGCATGGAGAACGAGCCCGTGCGCATAGCAGGGCGTCTGATGTCGAAGCGCGGGATGGGCAAAGCTGGATTCGGCGACGTTCAGGACCGGAGCGGCAGGATACAGATATATGTGCGGCAGGACTCCGTCGGCGAGCAAAATTACGACGAATATAAAAAATATGACGTCGGCGACATCGTCGGGGTCGCCGGCGAGGTGTTCCGCACGAAAAAAGGCGAAATCTCCATTCATGTCTCAAAGATAAAGCTCCTGGCCAAATCGCTTCTGCCGCTGCCGGAAAAATACCACGGCCTGCGCGACCCGGACCTGCGCTACCGCCAGCGCTATGTGGACCTGATAGTGAACGATAACGTACGGGCGGCGTTTGATATGCGCTGCCGTGTGATCCGGGCCATCCGGCGCTTTTTGGACGACAGGGGCTTTCTCGAAGTCGAGACGCCCCTGCTATATACGCTTCAAGGCGGCGCTACCGCGCGCCCGTTTGTCACGCACCACAATACGCTGGATATCGATCTGTTCTTGCGCGTTGCGCCGGAGTTGTTTTTAAAGCGCCTCATCGTCGGCGGCTTGGAGCGGGTATATGAGATAGGCCGCTGCTTCCGAAACGAGGGCATGGACGTCAAGCACAACCCGGAGTTCACGATTTTAGAGCTTTACCGCGCATATACCGATTATCGCGGGATGATGGATTTGACGGAAGAGCTGATTTCCACCGTCGTGCTGGAGGTTACAGGCGGGCATACCGTCAATTGGCAGGGGACGGAGATCAACCTGGGCAGGCCGTGGAGGAAACTGACGATGGAGGAAGCGGTGCTGGAGTGCACAGGCATAGATTTCGCCCCGCCCGCCGATCGTCGGCCCGCCGCGCCCAAAATTTTGGGCGCGGTCAAGGCGTATTTTGCCGCCCATGGGATCGCCGTGCAAGTAGACGACTCCCACTCCATTGGGGAGCTGCTCAACCTCGTGTTCGAGGAATGCGTCGAACCGACGCTGATCCAGCCAACGATTATATATGACTACCCGGTCGAAATTTCGCCTTTCGCGAAACGCAAGCCCGGCAGGCCCGAACTCACCGAACGCTTTGAACTGTTCATCACTGGATGCGAGTTCGCGAACGCCTTTACCGAGCTCAACGATCCGGACGACCAGCGCGCGCGGCTGCAGGAGCAGGCGCGCCTGCGCGAGGCCGGGGACGACGAGGCGAACATGCTGGACGACGACTATGTGCGGGCGCTCGAGTACGGGATGCCGCCGACCGGCGGGCTTGGGGTCGGCGTCGACCGCCTCGTCATGCTCGTCGCCGATTGCTATTCCATACGCGACGTGCTGCTGTTCCCGACGATGAAGCCCATTACGTAAGCGCTCGTGTTACTGGTCAGAGGGGTGTCTATCGATGACGATTTTCGTAGGGACGACCGCCTCCGTAGGAGGCGTTCCCTCGGTCGTCCGTGCAAAAAATGCTAGCCGCTC
>Ga0099364_10000563_pt1 | contig 63096 bp, 56 predicted proteins | sample TergutTh196P3_FD_73070 | JGI IMG/M metagenome (GOLD analysis project Ga0099364, IMG submission 73070) | Microcerotermes parvus P3 segment gut microbial communities from Pointe-Noire, Republic of the Congo - Th196 P3 | ecosystem: Host-associated > Arthropoda: Insects > Digestive system > Gut ... | reverse complement strand
ATGTGGACTTTTTTGCTTTCGGCAATCTGCTGACCGATCAACAGATTGCCGAAAGCTTAAAAGTCCACATCCCAATGCGCTCAGAAGAATTCAAATATAAAGGCAAAACAATTGTTATCGACGGTGCGCATAACCCGCAAAAAATAACAGCTTTTGTCGAAAGTTTTGCGGCAAAATTCCATGACAAGAAAGTCGCCATGGTCGTCGGCTTTTCAACCAACAAAGCCGACGACATAGTTAAGAACTTAACAATTCTGAAAAAACTTTCTGATCAAATCGTCCTGACGACTTTTGATGAAAGCACGATAGAGGTCAGCTGGAGCAGCGGCATATCAATAAGTGATTTAAGTGCCAGTGCAACAGAAGCCGGTTTTTCGAATTTCTCGACCGCAGAGGATCCAGCCAGGGCTTTGGACGTAGCTATAGAAACTGATGCCGAAGTCGTAGCTGTGGTTGGTTCATTTTATATGCTTAACCATGTCAGACCGGTTTTGGTCGCGGAAACGTCCAAGTAGAAAATATCAGAGAATAGTGTTAAAATATTTGCGTGTCCCGGTAGCTCAGCGGATTAGAGCAGGAGGCTTCTATCCTTCGTGTCGGGGGTTCGATTCCCTCCCGGGATACCATTAATAGAATTGCGCACCCGTAGCTCAGCTGGATAGAGCGTTGGTTTCCGGTACCAAAGGTCGTACGTTCGAATCGTATCGGGTGTACCATATTTGAGCGCCCGTAGCTCAGCGGATTAGAGTACTTGGCTTCGAACCAAGTGGTCGCAAGTTCGAATCTTGCCGGGCGTACCATAATTTGATATAATGTGCGAGTTCAATCTGGGGCGGTAGCTCAGCTGGTTAGAGCACGGGCCTCTTAAGCCTGGTGTCGAGGGTTCGAGTCCCTCCCGCCTCACCACGAAATTTTTCCGCTGGTAAAAACAGCGGATTTTTTGTATGTTAATTCTGCGAATAATATAACACTTCGGCGTCTCGGAAAAGAAAACGGAATTTTCTTTTCACTCGTCTTCACGTGTTATAATATGAGCAACGAGAGAATAAAATGAATCTTGTTCATTTTATTCCGAGTGCGACATATTACAACGTATGTTATAATATGCTTATGAAAAAGAAACGTCGTCTGATTTTGTTCATTATGAATTTCATTGCGGCGATTTTGGCAGCTGGAAGCGCCTGGCTGCAGTGGTGGGATGGCGCTTGGCCGGCGACGACTGACTCGGCGCAATTGTTGACGTCTGCCAATATCGATCCGGTTAATTTCTTACCTTTTTCTGTAGCGATGGTGATTTTAGTTGTAGCTGGATTGATTTTAGCTGCGGCCCTGACAGGCTGGAAGCTCCTTGGATTCTTTGGGGCCATTATCGGTGGAACGGTAGTTGTGCTGTGGTTCGTGAATAGCGGTGTGGGTTTAGATTCCAACCTGTTTAGCATAAACAATGTCGAACGCGTTGGCTACGGCACATTAGCCATGATCGCCTCTGTTGTAGTTGCAGTTATCGCACTGTTCATTCCTGGCAAGCGAGTAAAAGAGAAGTAGACCGAATATCTCATACATGATATAATTAGCTTATGAAAGTTCAAGAAAATATCTCGCTTTCCGAACTAACTACTATGCGTGTCGGCGGTGTAGCCCGCTGGGTTTTATTGTGTGAAAGTCGCGACGACATTGTTGCGGCGATTGATTTTGCTAATGAGCGGAACTTGCCGTGGTTCGTACTGGGCGGTGGATCAAATGTGGTTGCCAGCGATGACTACAATGGCGTGATAATCCTAAATCGCATCAAAGGTTTTGAGAAAATCAATTATGTGGCATACAAGATAGGCGCCGGTGAAAATTGGGACGAAACGGTTGAAAAACTGTGCACAGAAAACCTCAGTGGCGTGGAATGTTTAAGCTTAATTCCTGGGGTCGCTGGTGCGACGCCAGTGCAAAATGTCGGTGCCTATGGTCAAGATATCTCGCAGACTTTGGTTGAGTTAACTGTGTTTGACGTGCGCGATGGTCAGTTTAAAACTTTGACAAACGAGGACTGTAAATTTACTTACCGCGACAGTGTTTTCAAAAGTCAGAAAAACCGACATTATATCATTTGTGATATAACATTGCGTTTATCGCGCCAGATCATGAAACCGCCGTTTTACGAAGCTCTACAAAGGTACTTTAGCGAAAGAATTAAATCAGAAGGTATCGAAAAAGGAATATCGCCATCTGAGGTCCGCGCTGCTGTAATCGCAATTCGCGATTCCAAGCTACCGCGCGTCGAAGAAGTTCCTTCGACCGGGTCGTTCTTCAAAAACCCGATTGTTTCAAAAGACTTCGCATCAGATATTATTAAGAAATTTCCCGACGCGCCATATTGGTTAATGTCCGATGGCCGCGTTAAACTGGCTGCCGGTTGGCTAATCGATCGGGCTGAATTAAAAGGCTACGAAAACTATGGTTTTCAGCTTTATCCTAAAAACGCGCTGGTTATCACGAATGTTGCAAATAGCTCAGCGGAGAACTTGGCAAAGTTCAAGGCGGAAATTATCAGCAAAGTTCACGAAAAATTCGATATAGAGTTAGAGCAAGAACCGGAAAGTCTATAAATTTTCGACAGTTTTGGTGGCTTGTCGGGCGATCGACAATTCCTCGTTGGTCTGAATTACTAACACCGGAATGCGCGAGTCGTCAGCCGAAATTTTTTCTGCACCGATGATAAAACCGTCATTTTTCATGTTGGCGACCAGGTCAATTTTTATGCCCAGTGGCTCTTCTAGGCCTTTCAAAATTTCTCGCCGAGCCGAGCCATTATTTTCGCCAACACCGGCCGTAAAGACAATCGCATCGACGTGGCCGAGCTCGACGAAATACGCACCGATATAATGTTGAATCCGGCGAACGATAATATCGATCACGCGCCGCGCCTGTTCGTCGCCACGGTCAAACTCATCCATAATTTCCCGCATATCAACCACGCCGTCGTTCATCCCAAAAGTGCCGCTCTCCTTATTCAGTAACTGGTCGATTTCGTCGATGCTCATGCCGCCCGAGCGATACAAATGAAAAATCACCGCCGGATCAATATCGCCAACCCGCGTGTTCATCACTAGTCCGGCGAGCGGTGTCATGCCCATGCTTGTGTCGAAACTCTTACCCTGTTTTATGGCGGCTACCGAGCTGCCTGAACCCAAATGTAAGGTTATCAAGTTCAATTCTTCCAAAGGTCGATCCAGTAATTTCGCTGTCTCGCTCGCAACATATTCATGACTTGTGCCGTGGAACCCATAGCGTCGAATATTGTATTTCTCCGCGACCAACCGATCAATCGCGTAAGTGTAATTAGCTGGCGGCAAAGTCTGGTGAAATGCTGTGTCGAACACTGCGACGTGCGGTATGTCCTTGAAAATGGATCTTGCTACGCGGACACCTGTCAGCGCCGGAGGATTGTGCAGCGGTGCCAGCGCCGATAATTCATCAATTATCGCCTCGACCTGATCGTCGATCAGTACCGGCCGATCGAACTTTGTTCCACCATGAACCACGCGGTGTCCAATTGCCACCAAATTCTTAGTATCTAATTTCGGGCCGAACTGATCAAAAGACTCCAAAATCTGTTGCAGCGCGGCGGCGTGATCATCGACGATTTGTGCCGCATCAGTGTGTTTGATGTCGCCGCTGATGTGCCTGGCGCAGGCCATACCTTCGCCGATACATTCAACGTTGCCGCTGGCTAGCACAGACTCGGTCTCGATGTCTATCAACTGGTATTTCATGGTGCTAGAACCAGAGTTCAAAACCAGAACTTGTTTCATGAGAATCCCCCAATTCTTTAATTCTTAAGGGAAATTATAACATTTCTCAAAAATAAGTTGACTGTCTATACAAAACAAGCTATTGACAGGGGGGTATTGTATCTTATGTAAGCCAATCATGAGCCACATGAAAGGAGCACATACCAGTGGCTAGGATGCCCATCCGAAAACTGCAACGCATAATTATTAAGGCGTTGCAAGAGCATGGAAGCGTAGTCTCGACCGAACCAGGATCAGAACAGATAACTCTGATTTCAAAGTTGTGTAAGAGCGCCAGTTATCCTCGGGTCAACCCATGAAATTATTTAGTTAAGAATATTTCTTAATTCATCAGTATCTAGCGGCAAGGCAACCTTTGTCGCAGCACCGGCGCGCAGAATAGCCTTGTTGAAATATCCCAGCTCGACATCGTCAGTGGTGGCCAGTAGAACTTTCTTATCGAAAGCCAGCGCAATGCCGATTTCGGTCTGAACGCCTGCCGAAACTTTTTCACCCAAGAAAGCCACGAGAACGTCAAATTCTTTAATTTTATCCATGTCCAGACGAAAAGCTTCTTCGGGCGTTGTCTGATTGAGCAGGTGATTATCGTCGCGAACGGCGCTAAACGTTTCGCCAAACTGATCCAGCACGTCTAACTGCGATTTCAGAAAATCCATAAATTGCGAAGAAACCTGGCCGGTCGAATAATCGATTTGCGATGAGAAGGAAGTTGCGACAAAGATTTTCATAGTATCATTCTACCACTTATTGTTGGCAATATAAACCCGCCCGAAAAGTACGTCAATCTTGTGTCGCAAGCATAACCATGTTAAGATTTTGTCATGAATAACGATGATCCCCTTGTGCCATCGAACGAAGCACCAAATCAAAATTTCGATACGGGCGCTAAAGTCTTTGCGCCGCCAACCAATGACCAAGTCATTAACGCGACAAAAGTATCGGCTGAAGCGACACCGGTTCAAGACCCCAATAGCACGCAAGCCTTCACGCCGCTAGCCAACGTCAAAAATCCTGCTGCAACGCCGGCCGCACAGACCGGCACCATAGTTTTCGGTGTGATTTCAGCCTGTTATTTCGGTTATTTAACCATTATGAACATTATGTATCTAGCGGTCGGGACTTTCCTGACTGCGATTTTCGGCGGCGGTCTTTTCGGTTGGGTTGGGTTTGGGACCCTGCTTAACATTATAGTTATTATTCTGATTGCAATTTTGTGTTGGGCCTCAATTCAGGTAGCAAGGTTCAAAGAGAAAGGTCGGGTAACTTGGCTCAGAATATCAATTGTTTTGATAGGATTAGTCCTGTTGCAGGCTGGTATTTCGGTCGGGATCGACTATAAATATGGTAGCGGGCCTAATCTGGTCTCAATATTGGCAACCCTGATACCGTCAGCTGCTTTATTAACAACCGGCCTATTGTTGCTGACACGCAGAGGTGTTCGCGCGTGGTTTTCATAGGCCTTAATGTTTCAAATTTAGGAAGCCCTGATTTTCCAATCTTTAGTCTTAACTCTTGTCGCTAGGTAGCGGGAACTGCCGCGCGAATTTTTTAACTTCCGCGTGGATTTTTTCAAGTTGCGTCGCGTTGTCGCGATTTTCAATAGCGGCCAACATCCACGTGGCAATCTGCTCCATATCCTTTTCAACCAAACCGCGCGTTGTCATGGCTGGCGTACCGAGGCGCAAACCGGACGGACGAAAGGGCGGTTCAGGGTCATCAGGAATGGCGTTTTTGTTAGCAGTCAAACCAATGGCATCCAGCGCGTTCTCAACGATGCCGCCGTGCACGCCAAAACTGCTCATCACATCAGTCAGGATCAAGTGGTTGGAAGTCCCGCCACTGATCATCTTGAAACCGCGCTTTTCCAGTTCGTCGGCCAGAACCGCGGCGTTCTTAACGATTTGGGCAGCGTATTTTTTGAACGATGGCTGCAAGGCTTCGCGGAAGGCCACGGCTTTGGCGGCGATAGTGTTCATCAGCGGTCCGCCCTGCGTGCCAGGGAAGACCGATCGATCAATCAATGTCGGGATATTCTCCAAAATTTTTTCCGGCTTTTTCAGCGGATTACTGACTGTACCGCGAGACAAAATCAATCCACCGCGCGGCCCACGCAAAGTTTTGTGTGTGGTCGTCGTGATGACATGAAAACCAAAATCAAACGGATTGGGATGTGCGCCGCCAACGATCAGCCCAGCAACGTGTGCCATGTCGGCCATTAGCAAACAGCCATATTTCTGGCCGATTTCGGCCACGCGCGCAAAATCGGGAATCCGCGAATAGGCCGAGTAGCCGATCAGCAGGATTTTCGGTTTGTGCTCACGAACCATCTGTTCCATTTCATCGTAATCTAATTCACCAGTGTCGATGTCTTTCAGGCCGTAACGCACGAAATTGTAAACTTTGGCTGATTGAGTCACCGGCGACCCGTGCGTCAAATGTCCGCCGTGGCCCAAATCCATGCCGAGGATCGTATCGCCCGGTTCCATCCAGGCGTTGTAAACGGCCATGTTGGCCTGCGCGCCAGAGTGCGGCTGGACGTTTGCGTGGTCGGCATTGAAAAGTTTTTTCGCCCGGTCGATGGCCAATTGTTCAACCTGGTCAGTGTTTTCCTGGCCGCCGTAGTAGCGTTTGCCGGGGTAGCCCTCGGAATATTTGTTGGTAAAGACCGACCCGACGGCCTCGAGCACTTCGCGGCTGACGTAGTTTTCTGACGGGATTAATTCCAGGCCGTCGCGTTGGCGTTCGGTTTCGGCGGCGATTAGGTCAAAAACTTCTTTGTCGTTGATTGTTGTCATTATTTTTTCCTCCTTAAACTAAAAATGAAACTTTACTTGGTCAAGAAAAATCAGGTCATTTCCTAGCCTCGATCATTTGGATCTGGCCAGTTTCCAGCCATTTTTCGTAGGCTGGTAATATTTCTCTGGATGACAGAGTCAATGGCAGCTGTTTGGCTTCGTCCAACGAAAACCACTTCTTTTGTGAAATTTCGTCTTTGTCAGATATATCGGACTCACTTTGCCAATTCTTTAGGGCAAAACAGTTAGTATAAACTTGCGTCTGATCGCCGTTTTGATAGTGAAATACGTAGCCGGGGCCAGATACCGTTGCAAATAATATCAAATCGTCGGGATGCGCGTTAATACCAGACTCTTCCTGAGTTTCCGCAAGCGCGGCTTCACGCCACGTCTGATGCGGTTCGACAGAGCCGCCCGGAAATGCCCAACCGTCAAAAGATTTGTTATAGATCATCAAAACTTTGCCGTCATCGCGTTCAATGACGGTATCGACTGATGGCATGACAAGGAAATCATGCCCAATCTTCTGGCGGATTTTCCAAACGTATGACCCCACATATGGCATGGGAATATTTTACACTTTTTGCTGACATTAGACAAATCTATGTACGAGGGCTTTATTGTTTGAAAGCCCTTCTGACATGAGGAAGCGACAAATACACAATGGCCACCAGGGGCAAAATGGCCAAGATGGCTTGGTTAATAGTCTGCATTCGAATTGCGTTGAATTCTGTGTTCGTCAATGGCCGTGGTATGACTGTTGCGTCTTGTTCAACGGGCTTGTTATAAAAGCTGATTATATCGAAAGTCAGTTTACCATGCAAAACAGAGATAAAAAGCAGCGCGACGATGGCGATAATACGTGCTGGCCTCCACCGAATGACTAGCAGAATTGCGCTTATACCGAGGAAGATCGCACAAATCCACATTAATGCAGCAAGAAAAACCGAGGGGTGCAAAATGGTGAATAATCGAACGAAATCACCTTGTGCGACTATAAATCCCTGCGGTATAGTAAACAGCGGTAAAAACATTAGCCCGGCCAGAAAATAAACTCCGTTTGGCGGACTAATTTTGACTTTTTGGCCCTGTCTAGTGGCTGTCGCGAGACGGCCCCGGCTTGGTTCGGTGGCGACGTCGTGCGGCTTCTGCGGTTCTATTAACGGCTTAACTTCGGGATCTCCTGGTACCGGGACTACAGCCATCGGACGCTGCTTCGGCAAATCCAGCGGATCGGGAATTGTGCCATCGTCGTTCAGCTGCGGTTTGAACTTCTCTGGGACAACCACTTTGGTCTTAGGTGATTCTCCTGGCTGATCCGGATGAACTGTGATGTGCTTTGCATCGCCAAAATTCTGATCGGGATTCTGCGCCGGCGCGATTTCTTCGTTGAAATTTTCCATTGTGGTTATGATTTTAACATGTGGTGGGCCAAGGCAACAAACTTTCTTGACTTTATATCAATTATGATATAATTGAAATATATCACCATAAGCATAATTAATGAAAGGAAAGCCATGACGAACGAAGATTATCGTGCCAAGATCGGTCAAGTTATATCTGAACTACGCACCAATCATGGTTTAACGCAGGGCGAGCTGGCCGCTAGGCTGGGTACATCACAATCGGCTGTCAACCGCATCGAAAAGGGCGCGCAAAATATCAGCCTTGAGATCATCGCTCGGATTTCGGACGTGCTCAATTCAGAGATTCTGAGTGTCAATGACGAAGGAAAACTGAACCTGCGTATTCATGGCGGTCGAAAGCTTCGCGGTTCGATCACTGTTAAGACGAGCAAAAACGCCGCAGTTGGCCTGCTGTGTGCCTCACTTCTTAACAAAGGAAAGACGACGTTACGACGCGTGGCAAGGATCGAAGAAGTCAACCGTATCATCGAAGTTCTCAATTCCATCGGTGTCAAAACTCGTTGGCTGAACGACGACAATGATCTGGAAATCACGCCACCACGCAGGCTAAAATTGACCGAAATGGACGTCGAAGCCGCTAAGAAAACTCGCACAATCATCATGTTCCTCGGGCCACTGCTGCACCAATATCGCGAGTTCAAAATCCCGTTTGCCGGCGGTTGTAACCTGGGTGCGCGCACGGTCGAGCCGCACATGGTGGGCCTGCGCGAATTTGGCCTGACGGTTGAAGCCCAACCCGGTACGGATTTTTACCTGGCAAAAAGTCGTCCCAAAAAGCCGACGCGAACAGTACTGCTAACCGAGCGTGGTGACACAACAACAGAGAATATCTTGATGGCGGCGGCGCTGAATGACGGTGAAACTGTGATTCGAAACGCCAGCGCCAACTATGCAATACAAGACGTCTGTTTCTTCCTGGAAAAGTTGGGCGTCAAAATCGACGGCATCGGCACGACAATTTTGCGTGTTCGTGGCTTGCCTAAGATCGATCAGGACGTCGAATACTTCATCAGCGAAGACCCGATCGAAGCCATGAGTTTCATTGCTGCTGGCGTAGTGACCAACTCAGAAATAACTGTAGCGCGAGCACCAATTGAGTTTCTAGAATTGGAACTGGCAACCTTAGCGGAAATGGGATTAAAATATGGTCTGAGTGAAGAATACAAGGCCAGAAACGGTCGAACGCGTCTAGTAGATATCACACTTAAAAAATCAGTACTGCATGCCGCGAAAGACAAATTATTTGCTCTGCCGTTTCCGGGACAAAACCAGGACAATTTGCCCTTCATGGGTCTGATCGCTACCGTCGCCGAAGGTCGCACGCTGCTGCACGACTGGGCCTACGAAAATCGGGCGATTTACTTCACCGAACTGAGCAAACTGAACGCGCGAATCGAGCTGGTTGATCCGCATCGCGTCTACATTACCGGACCAACGCACTGGCGAGCGGCCGATGTGGTGGCACCGCCAGCACTCAGGCCGAGCGTTGTTGTGTTGCTGGCGATGCTGGCCACACCGGGCGTATCAATTCTGCGCGATGTCTATAACATCAACCGCGGCTACGAAGCTTTTTACGAGCGGTTGAACAGTTTGGGCGCACGGATTGAAACTTGGCGAGAGATATAGTAAAATACTCTGGTATGGCGGATGTAGCTCAGTTGCTGCGTGAAACGCAAATGAAGCAGCGACGTCGCTCTCGTGGATATTGCGGTGACTGCATTGCCACGATTAACAATTTTTATGGCGGATGTAGCTCAGTCGGTTAGAGCGACGGGTTGTGGTCCCGTAGGTCGGGGGTTCGAGACCCCTCATTCGCCCCATATTATTATTTCGTAATATTCGATTTTCTTAAATTCAAGAGAGGGCACAGGTCCATGACGAAGTTTCTTAATGGCCGCGATCTAGCAGATTTCATCAAAGAACGTCAGGCCAAGCAGGTTCGCGGCCTGATTCAGCATGACAAAATCCAACCGCGCTTAGCTATCTTGACCACATCACGTCTTGGCAATGAAAACCCGCCGATTGAAACTTACATGCGAATGAAGCATGCTTATGGCGAGGACATTCAAATCGAAGTTGATATTATTCGCGCGCCACAGGATGAACTGCTGGAAATTGTAAACAAGCTGAATGAGGATGATAAAGTCCACGGCATCATTATTCAGCTGCCTCTAGATGAAAAGTACGGCACCGACGAAATCGTCAATGCCGTCGCGCCAGCCAAGGACGTTGATGCCTTGGGTAAGGATGCTACGCTTGATCCGGCGACCCCATTAGCAATCATTTGGTTGCTAGCTGGCTATAATATCGAGCTGAAGGGCAAGAAAGTTGTCATTGTTGGCAATGGTCGATTGGTTGGCAAACCGCTAACCAGAATGCTACGTAACTCTGGCGTGGACGTCGAGGTAGTCGACATCGATACGCCAAACCCGAACGAAATTCTGCGCGCGGCCGATGTCATCATCAGCGCAACCGGCGTGGCGAACTTAATCAAAAGTAGTGACGTTAAGATCGGCGCCGTGGTGGTTGACGCCGGCACTTCGTCCGAACAGGGCCGAATAGTCGGCGATGTTGCGCCCGAAGTTCGCGAACGCTCTGATCTGACAATCACTCCAGAAAAAGGCGGTGTCGGGCCGCTGACTATCGTGGCACTGATGGATAACACTATCCGCGCGGCGCGGGCAACAATAAGGACAGCAGACTAGGGTGATGGTTGTTGCTGATCTGTAGTTTCGCCTGTTTCATCCAAGCCCAAAATCTTCTTCACCTGATGAACCACCTGACGTGGCGTCAGGTCAGCTTTGACGATGTAGCTGTCGACGCCCAGTTTATCCAGATTGCGCGGCGCTTCTTCCTGCCCCAGATTAGTCAAGATAATCACTGGGATATCGTGTCCATTCGGCAACTCGCGAATACGCTTCAGGGCCTCGGCGCCATTCATTTCCGGCATCTGCAGATCAAGCAGGATCGCGTCTGGCATTGCGGCTGTCACCATATCAACACCGCTGCGCCCGTTGGCGGCCATATCGACTGCGAAACCTTCTGACTCGAACTTCATGCGATACATCTGAGCTATGGTCTGATCGTCTTCGATGATGGCTATTTTTATCATGAGCATATTATAGCATGTCTATATTATTTAGTGCTAGTAGTATATAATGATGCTAGTGGTTGCCAACAAACGAGTTACCATCATCAATAGAAGGGTCTCAAAAGGACACTCTATGCTCACACCCGACGATGAGCAGTTCTCAAAGTGGCTCGAGCTCCGCGCGGATTTTGTTAAATGGCAAGGTTGGTTTGACGAAAATCACACATCAGAAAAAGAAAGTGATAAGTATGATGGTCATGCGAAAACGCAGCAATTAGTTGGACTAATGAAGAAAGAAATGGTATGCGGTGTTCGTTGGACGGCGCTATCGCCTGATGAGGTTAATCTAGATTCGATGCTCACGCTCCAGATGATGAAATCAAGCTCCCTGTCAGACGACAAGAATGTGCAGGACTTACTTTCCGGCAAGACAGATCATTTAGAAAGGTGGCGCTCAGAGGCAGCAGCTGGAAGACTAATTGATCTGACGCGGTTCGCTGTGCGACAAGTAGACTCAGATCTTTTTTCACGTAACAAACGAAGAAGGATAGTCCGGCGCCAGAAAGTACGCTATGCTAGATTGATCGGTACTCTGATAGGCCTACTTTCAAAAGATTACAACGACGGATGCACAATGGTCTTTGCGACATCTCCGGCATTCGAGAAATTCCTAACTAGTCTGGATGTAAGAATGAAAATTATTGCCAAAGATGACACCACAGTTTTTATTGAAACGAGCTTTATCGATATTCGCGATAGCTTTAGATTAAGAATTGGCCAACAGAAACTGACCGATACAATAGGAATTCTTGAAGTGATCCGTTCATATGGCGGTTTCCGAAAAATGGCGGCCGACAAAAAGGCTTCCCGCAAAAAAAGCACTAGCTATTAATCCAGCAATTGTGTAAAATGTAATAACCATGACTGTGATCGAAAGCTTGTTTCTGATCGGAATGATGGTTTCTTTTACTGCGAGCTTGGTGCTTGCGGTAGTTGTTAATACCAGCCATGCCAAAAGATCAATCAGACATAGTTTTGTCTGGACATTGGTAGCATCTGCATTATGGATTGGTAGCAACCTCATATACCAAGTTACTGGAGCTGGTGGCGATGTTAGCTATATTGCGGCATTGCTGGCCTACACTTTTGCTTGCTGGACAGTGCTTGCCTTTACGTACTTTGTCGCAAAATTTACGGATTGGAAAAGCGTCAAAGTTATCATCGATATTGCGTTCGTAACACTGTCGATTGGTGCGGTTGCCTTCGCTATTCCGGGATTTCTTGCGACTGGTCTGTCGGATGGTGGCATAGTGACAACTAGATGGATAGATTTCTATGGTCTAGTTATTGTTATAATCCTTGGTATTGCTGTCGTACGCTTGATAGTGTCATGGAGATCTAGTTCGGGTCGACTTCGCAAACAGATTGGTGGAATGATATGGTTGTTATTAATAGTTGCCGCGTTAGCCCTAGTTTTCAACCTAGCTCTACCAATAGCAGGCATATACAGTTTTGTGTCTCTTGGTCCGGCCTGTTTCGCATTATTTGTTGGCATGACATCCTATTTGATTCTAGCCCGGGGTTTGTTTGGGGCTCGCATGATAGCCGCTAAGGCGATCACATATTTGCTGATGGTTCTTGCATTGTCTGCTATAGGTCTGTTACTGGCGCTGATTCTTTGGGCGTTTGATATAATTCAGCAAGTTCCGATAAGCGCGTATGTCATAGTTACATTTCTTTTATTTATAGTTACAGCAGTTTTCCAACCCCTCCAGCATCGCCTTAGGCACCTAACCGACAACTTATTCTATAAAAATAGCTACGATACCGACAAGTTTGAAAGAAACTTGAATAGAATAATGCTATCTAATGTCACGGTCAGTGATCTGTTGAACGATAGCTCGAGAATGATCAACGCAACGTTAAAATCTTCCAGCGTGTCGTTTTCGTTGAACCCAGACGATGATTTTGAACGCAGCACATACGGCGCGAACAAACAGCTTTCTGATAATGAACTAAGGATAATCGATGATCATTTTGCGTCTATCAAAGAAGACTTTGTTGTGATGGACGAAACAAGCTCGATCAATCCGATTCGTCAAATTGGCTATGACAAAAATGTTGACGTTATCATGAAACTTAGCTCTAGATCTGGGCGGCCGTCATTATGCACAATTGGCTACATGCTGATTGGCAGTAGGCAGGATGGAGCTAGCTATAACAATCGTGATATCTCGGTACTTATTGTCACATCGCACATGATTTCTCTGGCGCTGGAAAATGCTCGTTATTATGAACGGGTTAGCCTGTTTAACCAGCACTTAAAGCAAGAAGTCGACGAAGCTACCTCTAGCCTGCGCTCTGCCAACCGCAAACTGAAAAAACTCTACAAGGCCGAAGACGATTTCATTGCTATGGCTTCGCATCAGCTGCGGACACCGCTAACTTCGATACGTGGCTATATCTCGATGCTGATCGAGGGCGACTTCGGTAAAATAACTGGCGAGCAACGGCATGTGCTGGATGATGTTTACACTAGCAGCGAGCGAATGGTTTTCCTGATCAGCGATTTCCTTGATGTATCGCGGTTGCAAACCGGAAAGTTCGAACTGTTGCGTACGCCGATGCGACTGGACGAAATCCTGGCGCCAGAAATCCAACAAATGGAGATCCCGGCCGAGCTACGCCAGATAGATCTGAACTACACGCCGCCAGCCAATCTGCCGCTGATCGATGGCGATCGTGACAAACTGCGCCAGGTTATGATTAACATGATCGACAACGCAATCTTTTATTCGCACGCCGGCGGGAGCGCTACTATCAGTTTATACGAACACGCTGGCCAGGTAATCTTTACTGTGCGTGACACTGGTATTGGCGTGCCGCGCTCTGAACAGTCAAAACTCTTCACCAAATTTTTCCGTGCCAGCAATGCCAGAAATGTCCGACCTGACGGCACCGGCGTCGGCCTGTTCATGGTTAGAAAAGTCATTGTCGCCCACGGCGGTTCGCTGATTTTTGAAAGTAAAGAAGGCGTTGGTAGCACGTTTGGTTTTCGTTTGCCGGTTATGACTGATGAACCAAAATAAGTGTTACCGCCCGCCGATGGCCATAAATGCCTGCACGATTAAGAAAACCACTGCGCCCACCAAAACAGTGACAATTGACCAACGCCAGATAGCTTTTTTGTGATCGTGCAGCCATTGGGCGCGATCCGACCGGGCGACAGCGTTAACACGGCGAACACGTACAACGTTCGATGTGTCTTTGGCGTCGCGGCCGGTGTACTTTTTGTCGCGCTTCTTCTTGGACTTGCTCATGTGACTATTTTATCACTTCTGCCGCGAAAAGTCTTCCTTTTGCCGCATTTTTGTGTTACAATATCCGCCGCGGTCCCGTCGTCTAGTGGTTAGGACACAAGGTTTTCATCCTTGCAACAGGAGTTCGATTCTCCTCGGGATCACCACGAAAATCGCTCACCCCCAGGGTGGGCTATTTTCGTGGTAGTTTGTGCAAGCAAACTGAACTCCGTGAAAGGAGTTCGGGCGCAGTGTCCGCTCTGCGAACCTTCTCCTCGGGATCACCAAAATGCGCGACGCTTTAAGAGTCGCGCTTTTTGGTGCTATAATGATTATGGCAATAAGTGCGAAGGAGTCAAATGAATTGGCACGAAAAAAACAAGCAATCTTTGCTTGCTGAGCTAGATTCTAATGCAGAAGAAGGATTAAAATCCAACTCTGTTTCCAGGCGCCGCGAAAAATACGGCCCCAACCAATTTGACGAACAAAAACCCGAAGGCGTCATCAAGAAAATCTTCCACACGTTGCGCGACGTGACGATAATTATTCTGATAGTAGCGGCCGTTCTTTCCCTGATAATGGCGTTTCAGGGCGGCAAAGGTTTCATGGAGTTCTGGGTCGTGTTTGGCATTATTGTCCTTAACATCACGCTGGCCGTCACGCAGGAACGTAGTGCTGAAAAAGCTCTGGATAAATTGAAGAACATGAGCAGCCCAATCAGTCTTGTGCTGCGTGACGGCAAAAAACAAGAAGTCAATTCCACCGATTTAGTGCCAGGCGACATTGTTCTGCTGAAAACCGGCGATCTGATTTCGGCCGACGCGCGAATCCTCAGCAGTACCGATTTCGCAGTTGATGAATCGATCCTGACCGGTGAAAGCGAACCGGTCGAAAAAGATTCGAATGCGAAACTAACTGGTAAAGTCGCCGTCGCAGATCAGAAGAATATTGTCTTCTCGGGCTGTCTGGTGACCGCCGGAAACGCCAAGGCCATAGTGGTGGCGACCGGCATGCAAACGCAAATGGGCCACATCGCCGGATACCTGAACGACACACAGAAACTGCGCACGCCGTTGCAAACTCGATTGGACGGCGTCGGTCGGGCGATCAGCTTTATCGCCATTGCGGCCGCCCTGATCGTGTTTGTCGTCGAATTCACGCGCGGCGCGGCCTTTCTGGACGTGGCTTTCATCGCGATTGCGCTGGCTGTGGCCGCTGTGCCGGAATCTCTGTCGCTAATTGTAACTCTGATTCTGACGAACGGCGTAACCGAAATGGTAAAAAAGAACGCTCTGATCCGAAAGCTGACGGCGGTCGAGACCCTGGGCAGCACGTCGATCATCTGCACCGACAAAACCGGCACGCTGACCGAGAATCGGATGGCCATCCAGCGTTTATGGCAGAAAGGGGCCGAACCGTTTGACGACGCGTCGGACTTTTTGCCTGACCAGATGAAATTGTTGGAAAGGCTAGCGCTGGCCAGCAACGCCGTGGCAGATGGCGAGTCGAAGATTATCGGCGATCCAACAGAGGCGGCAATATTGCGTCTGCTGAGCAATAAAGGCGAAAGCAAAGCTGAATTGGAAAAGAAATACCCACGGGTCAAAGAAATCGCCTTTTCATCCGAGCGCAAAATGATGACAACTATCCACAAAGATCCGAAAGGCGGATTCCTAGTCCTTACCAAAGGAGCCTTAGACCGAGTTCCTTTCGAGAAATCATCGCCCGATGAAGTAAAAGAACGTGCCAATATGCACGACCAATTCGCCGAAAGCGCACTGCGCGTCATCGCCTTGGGCAGCAAACATGTCGATAAATTACCGCCCGACGACTCCTTAACAGATTTAGAAAAAGACCTGAAATTCGAAGGAATCATCGGCATCATTGACCCGCCGCGCCCAGAGGCCGCCGCAGCCATCGCCACTGCCAAAAACGCCGGCATCCGTACCGTTATGATAACCGGCGACCACGCGGTAACCGCCGAAGCCATTGCCTACCAGGTTGGCCTATGGTCCAGCGGCGACAAGGTCATAACCGGCGTCGAGCTGTCCGAGATCAGCGACAAAGATCTGATAAAGAACGTCGCGCAGTACTCCGTCTATGCCCGCGTTTCGCCCGAAGACAAAATCCGTATAGTCGAGGCCTGGCAGGAGCTGGGCGGAGTCGTCGCCATGACCGGCGACGGCGTCAACGACGCGCCCGCCCTGAAAGCCGCCGACGTTGGCACGGCCATGGGCATCACCGGCACAGAGGTCAGCAAAAGCGCCGCCGACATGGTGCTGATGGACGACAACTTCAGCACCATCGTCGCTGCCATCGAAAAGGGCCGCGGCGTCTATTCCAACATCCGAAAAACGATTTACTTTCTGCTGTCGTGTAATTTCTCCGAGGTCGCAATCATGCTGATCGCCATGTCGGTCGGTTGGGGATTACCGCTGACGCCAATCATGATTTTGCTGATCAACGTTATCGGTGTCGGCGTGCCGGGGCTGTTCATCGCCCGCGATAAATCCGATCCGGATATCATGCAGCGGAACCCGGTCCGGCGCGGTGAAAGCCTGTTCAGCGGCATACTATTCCTGATGTCAAAGCAAGCCATGGCGTTCGTCATCGTCGGCCTGATCGGCTATTATATCGGCACCTTCGTCAGCATTTCCGGCTCGCATCCGCCGTCGCAGGCTATCGGCCAGACGATGGTTTTCCTGGTTGTCGGCTGGTCGGCCATCCTGCATGTTTTCACCGTACGCAGCCGGCGATCTGTTTTCAAAACCAGTATCAGGAATAATCCAATGCTGGCGGTTGGCGCGATTTCAATGATAGTTTTCTTTGCCCTATTGGTCATAGTACCGCCGCTAGCTGACATCTTTGGCATGACGGCGATCGGCCTTAACCATTGGCTGATCGTGATCGGGCTGGCGATGGTACCGACAATTGCGGCGGAAATCAGCAAACTTATCAGAAATCATGGCGAAAAGAACGAATATAAGAATCGGCTGGTTCGCCACCACCAATTTACAGATGATTAACTTATGATACAATAAATGAATAACAGGAAGGGAAAACATGAACATCAGCCAAACCATCAAGCACACCAAAATCCTGGCCACCATCGGCCCGGCCACCGACGATTACGACGTTCTGGAGCAGGCACTCCGCGCCGGCGTCAACGGCTGCCGGATGAACTTTTCGCATGGCACGCCGGAACAGCGCGAAACTCAATTTCGTTACATTCGCGAAATCAGCGGCAAAATCGGCCGTCACGTATCAATCATTCAGGATTTGCAGGGTCCAAAGATTCGCCTCGGTCAACTAAAAGATGACATGCGTTACGAAATTCACACTGGCGATGAACTGGGGCTGACTTATGGCATTGAACACGACGGCGGCAACAATTTGCCCGTTCAATACGATTTAAGTGAAAAAGCTCAAGAAGGCGAAGCGATCTATCTGTTCGACGGCAAGATCAAAACCATCGTCACCCACATCGACGGCAAAACCGTCTGGGTGCGGGCCGAAAACAACGGCTTCGTGCTGAGCCGCAAAGCCGTCAATTTGCCCGATACCGACTTTGGCACCGATTTCATTTCTGAGAAAGATTACGCCGATTTGGAATGGGGTCTAGATAAGGACTACGACTACACGGCGATTTCCTTTGTGCACACAGCGGACGACATCCATATGGTGCGCCAGTGGCTGAAGGATCACGGCGTCGAGCGGCCAATTATCACCAAAGTCGAAACCAAAACCGCCATCATGCCCGAAAATCTGGAAGAAATTGTCAAAGCCTCCGACGGCGTCATGGTAGCTCGCGGCGATCTGGCCGTCGAAGTCGGCGCCGAAGTCGTGCCAGTCGTCCAGCGCGAAATCATCGCCCTGTGCCAGAAACACTGCAAAATCAGCATCGTAGCCACGCAAATGTTGGCGTCGATGGTCGACAACCCCGAACCAACCCGCGCCGAAGTAAGCGACGTCGCGACCGCCAGTATCGACGGCGCCGACGTCGTCATGCTCAGCGACGAAACCGCTATGGGTTCGTACCCGGTCGAAGCCGTCAAAGTTATGGCCAAGACACTGATGTACGCGCAGCATCACCTGCCGGTTAGCCCTCTCTACGACAGTTATGTAAATGGTGGAATGCGCGATGCCATCGCCGATTCGGCTGTGCTGCTGGCCGAACAGATTGAGGCCGACGCCATTATTGTCGAGACCACAACGGGCAAGATGGCCCGTGTCATCGCTGTTCACCGGCCGCACATTCCAGTACTGGCCATCAGCCAAAGCCTGCGCGTGGCCAATCAAATGGCGTTGCTATATAACACGCTAGGTTTCACCGGCGAAGGCAACGACTACGGCTGGGGCACGACCAAGAAACTCTCCGAAGCCGGTTTCTTTGCCGAGGTCGACAAGCTAAAATTCGTTGTCGTTCGTCGCGTTCCCAGCGATGACCACGCCGAGACGACCGCTAATACGATCCAGGTCAGAATCTTGGACAGATAAAAGCTTTTAGCATAATCAATTTCGTGATAAAATATTCATACTATGAGTGGGCAAACATTTCCTTACCAAACGGTGCGCGATGTCGACGTACAAAACAAGCAAATTCTAGTGCGCGAGGGCTACGATGTGCCGTTTAATGATGACGGAACGATTGCAGACGACCTGCGGATTATCGTTAGCCTACCTACACTTAAATATCTAATCAAGCTCGGTGCGAAAATTGTCTTGATCGCCCATGCTGGCCGGCCAGAAGGCGCGCCGAACCCAAAACTAAGCTTTGCGCCAGTCGCAAAAGATCTATCGGACAAATTAGCCGAGATTTACAAAGAGTTAAACCAACCAACCCAAGAAGTAAAGTTTGTTGATGATTGCATCGGCGAAAAAGTTCGTAAGGCTACAGAAAATATGAAGCCTGGCGAAGTGATTTTGTTAGAGAATTTACGCTTTCACCCAGAGGAAGAAAAAAACGACGCCGATTTCGCGAAAACTTTGGCCGACGATTCGCACGCAGAAATTTTTGTCCAGGATGCATTTAGTAATCTCCATCGTGCCCATGCCAGCATGGATGCAATCACACACTATTTGCCATCTGTCGCTGGATTGCTGGTTGAGAAAGAATACATCGAGATCAAAAGTGCCATCGAAGATCCGAATAGGCCGTTAACTGCAATAATGGGCGGCGCCAAAATCAGCGACAAGATTCCTTTGGTCAAGAAGTTCGTTGGTATTGCCGACAACGTTGTTATTGGCGGCGCTATGGCAAATAATTTTCTGAAAGAAAAGGGCATCAACGTTGCATCCAGCCTGGTGGAAAAAGATCAAGACGGCACGATTCGCGAAATCCTTGACGCGGCCCATAAAAAATTCGGCGCCGATTTTGACAAGAAGTTTATTCTGCCAAGCGACGCCGCCATCGCACCCCATGGCGACCCGACCGAAGAACGCGTGGAAATTGACCTGAGCGATAACCCATTATATGGCGAAGCGAAAATCTTTGACCTGGGCACGAAAACCATCGACCAAATCTGCGAAACAATTCGCGGCAGCGGCACAGTTATTTGGAACGGCGATTTAGGAATTGACTCAACGCCGCAGTTCTCGCACGCCAGCTCGCGCGTCGCATTGGAACTGGCTAAAAATCCGCACGTCGTCAGCATCATCGGCGGCGGCGATACAGCCGATTTTGTGAGAGGTTGGGACTCGTTGAAAGGCGGCTCGTTCACGCATGTTTCGACCGGCGGCGGTGCATCGCTCGAACTAATGGCCGGCGATACTTTACCGGGAATTGCGGCGTTGTTACCGCGGCGATAATCCTTTGCCAAAAAATTCCGCTTGTGCTAAAATGTGGGCAAGCAGAGGGAGGGCTATGAAGAAATTTATCATTGGCAACTGGAAAATGAACCTCAATGTGCACGAGGCGTCGCTATTTGCGACCAAATTGGCGCAGGACGTGCCGATCAAACGCGGCGTTGAGACGGTTATTTGCCCGTCGTCTTTAGCTCTCTCGCCGCTGTCGCTGCAGATCAATCATCGCCAGATGAAACTCGGCGCCCAGAACTGCTATTGGCGCGACGAAGGTGCCTTCACTGGCGAAATTGCTGCGGCGCAACTGCGTGGTTTGGCGCAATATGTGTTAGTTGGCCATTCCGAACGACGACACATTTTCGACGAGGATGATCGCGAGATTCGCTTTAAAGTTCAAGCAGCGTTAAGAAACGGCCTAACGCCAGTGCTTTGTGTTGGCGAAACCGAAACTGAACGGGGCGAAGGCGACACAGCACACGTCCTTGGTGATCAAATCGTCAGCGGCCTGTTGAACGTTGGCTCGGACCAAATTGATGATGTATTGATTGCCTACGAACCGGTATGGGCAATAGGGTCGGGTCGCACGCCCGAACCGAACGAAATCGAAGAAGCCGTCAAAATGATTCGTAGCCAGATTGGCCACATGTTTGGTCGAAATGCCGCAACAAGTGTACCGGTTCTTTACGGCGGCAGTGTTAATCTGGCAAACGCCGAATCGATCCTACGGGCCAAAGGTGTCAGCGGTCTGCTAATCGGTGGAGCTAGCTTGATTGCGCCAGAGTTCGCTGGCATGGTTCAGATTGCCGCCGATGTCCTTAAGGAGGAAAAAGATGGCTGATCTGGACTTTGCGGCACTGGATGCTGCGGCCGATGATATTGTGGCTAGTGAAGAAGTCAACCAGTCAGCGCCTGCTCCGGATGTCAAACCAGAAAAGGAAGCTCCGTCGGCCCGCCGTTTCCGTGGCCAGTTTATGGACATGGTTCATCCGTCCAGCGACGTCAAAGTGGCCGCGAAACCCAACCTTGCCCAGCATTCTAATAATCCATTCGGCCTGTCGAAATCAGAGGAACCAGCTGCTCAGCCAGCGCCGGAAAAACCAGTTGAGCCGACAGAACCAGACAATCTCGAACCATCGACTCCAGAATCAATTAATGAAGAACCCGACAAACCCGCTGACAATGCTTATGAATCGCCATTCTTGCCAGATGCTAAGGTTGAAAAGCGACCTTTGGGAAATCCAGATTTTGATTCGAACGTCGGACTGCTAAGTGACGAGCCAGACCAAGAGTTATTATCATCAGGCGAAAAAGATGACGAGTTGCTAACAGCTGGCGAAGAGCCTGAAGCGTTTCTGTCTGCTGGTGGCGAAAACTCCAATCCGGAAGCAGCACCAACAGATAGTCAGCCGGATGATCAGGTTAATCCAAAACCGACTCCAATTGATTCCGACAATGCTGAAGTTGAAACGACGGAAAAACAAGAAGATCAAAAAGTCGATCACTTACCTCGTCAAAACGCCGAGGACGCTCCTGTTGGCGACGTGCGCACCTCGATAGCCAACACCATGATTATGCCCCAGTACAAAGCCACCAATACTGCAGCACCAGCAGAGGCACAGTCACCATTCGCCGCGGCGGCCGAGCCAATGAAGCGGACCAAAACCAAACACTTTCCGATCTGGGCGTGGATTCTAGTTTTCATCCTACTGGCGGTCGCCGGCGCGGCGCTGGGCGCGTGGCTTTACACCAGCGGCTGGCTGGAGTGACTGTGCTACAATATTTAAGTGAATTCTGATACAGACAAAATTCTGGAGGGGTTGAACCCGCCGCAGCGCGAAGCCGTTGAATCAACCGACGGGCCGTTGTTAATATTGGCTGGTGCTGGTTCGGGCAAAACTAAAGCCTTGACGCATCGTATCGCCTATATTATCGCCGAACGAAAAGCCGCGCCGCATCAAATCATGGCCGTAACTTTCACGAACAAAGCCGCCAAAGAAATGCGCGAGCGGCTAGCAAAGCTACTGAAAGCTAGCGACGCTGGCCAACAACTTCCCGCGCGACTCTTTTCAACGGGAAAAGTGTCAGCAACAAGCCCTGTAACGACAGGCGCTTGGCGCGGCGCGGAAAGTTCGTTGGACAGTGGCGCGGTCGACCTTGCCAACTCCCGCAACTTCATGCCCTGGATGGGAACGTTCCATAGTATCGCCGTACGAATCCTGCGCCAATACGGCGAAAACATCGAAATCCCGCGCAATTTCGTAATCCTCGACGAATCCGATCGCCTCGGCCTGATCAAAGCCGCCATGCGCGAGCTAGGCATCACCGATAAACAGTTCAACCCGCGCTCAATCTCATCTATAATTTCCAGCGCCAAAAACGATTGCCAGTCGCCAACCGATTACGCTGCCATCGCCAAAATGCCTGCCCAACAGATAGCGGCCGATGTTTACCCGCGCTATGAAAAGCTAAGGAAAGCTGGCCGGAGCCTGGATTTCGACGATCTGCTCCTTGAAACAGTTAAGCTCTTACAAAACGTTAAGGAAGTCCGTCAAGAATTGCAAAAGAAACTTAAATATATTCTTATCGACGAGTACCAGGACACGAACAAAGCCCAATATCAAATGATGAAATTACTGCTGAACGATCAACAAAACATCTGCGCTGTCGGCGACGACTGGCAATCAATTTATAGTTGGCGCGGCGCGGACTTCACAAACATTCTGAATTTCGAACGCGATTTCAAAGGCGCCAAGATTATCAAACTAGAGCAAAATTACAGATCAACCGAAGCAATTTTGAACGCTGCGCATAACGTGATTGTAAAAAATGACCAACGTACTGACAAAAAACTTTGGACGGCTGAAAAAGGCGGTGTGCCAGTTCAAATCGTCCAAACTAATGACGAAATCAACGAATCGCAAATCGTCGCCAACAAAATCAGTTCAGGGGTAGCAATCGGCGCCCGACGCTTTGACGACTTTGCGATTTTGTATCGAACCAATGCCCAGAGTCGCGTTATTGAGGAAACATTTATCCGCTTTGGTCTAGGCAAAAATTACAAGATCGTCGGCGGTACCAGATTCTACGATCGCGCCGAAGTCAAAGATATTTTGGCTTATCTGAAACTGATTTACCAACCGTTTGATCGTGCCAGTTTCGAACGGATTGTCAACGTACCACGTCGCGGGCTGGGCGACACGTCGGTTGCGAAATTTTTGGCTTGGCAGAGTCAACGCGGGACGTCGATCATTGATGCATTAAACAATGTCGACAGCTGCGACAATCTGACTTCGCGGGCGCGAAATGCTTTCCAGAAATTCGGCGCACAATTGTTTGACTTTACAAAAATTATCGAAACTGCTCAGCCAGATGAACTACTTGACCAGATCATTCGCCGTTTCGATTATGCCGATCATCTGAGCGACGGTACGCCACAGGCCGAATCGCGCCTCGAAAACGTCGCTGAATTGGTCGGCGTAGCTAAAAGCTTCAATGCAACACAGGATTTCCTCGAGGAAGTTGCTCTGATCAGCTCGGCTGACCAGAATTCAAGCGACGACGCTGTAACATTGATGACGTTGCACGCCGCTAAAGGCCTCGAGTTCCCGGTAGTTTTTATGGTCGGCATGGAGGAAGGGATTTTCCCGACCAGCCGCGCTGAATACGAGCCGGCCGCCATGGAGGAAGAGCGTCGCCTCTGTTATGTTGGTATGACGCGCGCTCGCAGCGAGCTGGTTTTGACTTTTGCGCAATCGCGGCTGTTGTATGGTTCGCGCCAGTACAATTTACCGTCGCGGTTTTTATCTGATATCGACGAGAATTTTCTTTCTCTATCGCCTAACTTTTCTCAAGAGACAGAGGCGGGAAGCTCTCAAAATGAATATAACGACGAAGTAAGATTTGTCCCAGACGAAATCGATCTATTGGTAGGCGATAAAGTCAAACACCAAATCTTCGGCACCGGCCAAGTCAAAAAAATCGCCGGCGAAATCGTTACGGTTGATTTCGACGGCAAAACGCGCAATTTGAATGTGGCCTTCGCACCGCTAGAAAAAGTTCAATAAAAGGGTGGGGTCCGGACTGCTCTGGCAAGCAGCCCGGGATTTGACGCTCGTCCTGACGACGAGCCATTACGGAACGAGTTTACTCTCGTCCCAACCGAGTTTACGACTTCGGGTGCGAGTCGGTGTTGTCGCTAGAGGAGGACAGGCCGGCGAATGTGCAGCTTCAGCTTCATGAGCTGGTCCTGCAGGGAATCGATGTAGGTCTCCTCCGTCGCGATCAGTTCCTTCAGCCGCTTGACATTAGAGCCGCGGCCACCGCCGCCGTACTGCGCGAGGGACTCAACTGCCTTGGCGAGCTCTTCGGCAGCCACAGCCTTGCCAGCGACGTGCTTGGAGATTTCTATCTTCAGATGCTCAATGCGCAACAGGTTCACCACGTTGAGGGTGTCCTGCTGGAACTGGGCGATGTTGATCTCACGCCCTTCGGCTTCGGCTTGCTCGAGGAATCGCATGAGCGCGAATTCCTCGGCGTAGCGAGTCGACAGCTCGTCGGCCCGTTGCTGGAACGATTCCAGCAAGCTGTCCAACGCCTGGCCGAACGGCGTGGTACCACGTCGGTAAGATCGGACTCCCCAGATGAAGAGTCCGACCATTCCGGCCACGAACAGGCCGGCGATGATCATGGTGAAGATCTCGATAGTCATGACTTTCCTCCTTGACTGTGTGGCGGCGCGGCGGACTTTTTCCGCTCGTCGTTGACGCCTACTACGGTCGTGGATGAAAAGATGACGTGCCAGCGCCAACTTTCCACGCTGCCCACGAAATTCTTAGGCAGGGCGGAAAGTTGGTAGCGACAATTTGTTAATGTCGCAAATTGTGTGTTGTACGACATACTTGCCAAGTGGAAGCCTCGCCTCAACACCCGACAGTGCGTAAATCGTAGCATAAGAACGATGGTATGTCAAGATTACTCGTGTGTATCTTATCTGTTATTTCTATCTATTCTTGACGTCTGAAAACACACATTGTGCGGCATATTTCTTATTTTTAAATGAAAAAAGTGGTCGAAAACTTGCGATTTTGACACTTTTCTGCTATAATGTTTAAGTTTACGATGAGTAAATTCAAGTATTTAATCAATCATCTACTTGGCGAAGCAGGTGTCTCCGCTATGGTCAAGTTGACTTTGGCGGCGGTTTTTGCCCTGATTATCTTTGGTACGACCGGCATTGCTATGGCTTCCTCTGAATCCAGTGCGGACAATTCTGCGAAGGTCTCTAATGCTCAACGTCTGATAACCATCAATGACAACGGCACCGAACGTACCATTTTGACACGTGCTACTACTGTTGGAGATGCGTTGAAGGACGCCAATATTACGACCAGTGCCGACGATGACATTGAACCAAAGATAAACGCCAAATTGGACGGAACTTCGGTCAAGATCAATATTTACCGCGCTCGCCCGATCGTTGTGGTCGATGGTGCTCGAACCGTTCGCGTAGTGACCATGGCGCAGTCGCCAACTGCCGTCGCAGCCGTGGCTGGGATCAAACTTTATCCAGAGGACAAGACCGCAACCGAGCCAGTGCGAAACATTTTAGCGGCTGGCGGGGCAGGTTTACAGATGAGCATAACTCGCGCTAAGGTCGTCAACATGAAACTTTATGGCCAAGCTTCGGAAATGCGCACGCACGCCGCGACGGTTCGGGAATTCTTGAATGAAAAGAAAGTCGCATTGGGCCCGGATGACGTGGTCAGTCTTGACCTGAATACGAAAATCACCGACGGAATGAACCTGGAAGTTTGGCGTAACGGCATCCAAACCATCACGGTCGACGAAGAAATCGCCTTCGAGGTCGAACAAGTCCGCGACATGAATCGCGAAGTCGGCTATCGTGAAATCAAAGAAGCCGGTGCCAGCGGTCAACGCAGCGTAGTCTACGAAATCGAAATGCTAAACGGCGAAGAAATCTCACGCCGCGAAATCCAAAGTGTCGTAACCAAACAGCCAACCAAACAAATCGAAATCATCGGCGTCAAAGTCAAACCCGGCACCGGCCTGACCAAGGCCAAGGGCGTTAACCAATTTAAGGACAGCAACGGCGTCATTCACCGCGAAACCTACTACGACCTACCGATGAGCCGCGTCATGCAAAACTGCGGTCAGGGCGGTCATTACACCGTGCGTGACGACGGCGTCAAAGTCGACCGTGATGGCTACGTCATCATCGCTGCTAATCTGCATCTTTACCCGCGCTGCTCGGTTGTCGAAACCAGCGTCGGCCTAGGCAAAGTTTACGACACCGGCGGCTTTGCGGCTGTCCACCCGCACGGCTGGGACATCGCGACTGACTGGACAAATTACGACGGAAGATAAATGAGCCAGCCAAACAAATCCTTGGGACAACACTGGTTGAAGGACGATGCGATTTTGCGCGCAATCGCTGATTATGCTAAATTGACATCAACTGATACGGTCTTAGAAATTGGTCCGGGGTTAGGGACTTTGACAAAAATCTTAACAGAAAATTCCAAGGAAGTCGTCGCCGTTGAATTCGACAAAGAATTGGCGGAAAGTCTGTCGGAACGAGTATCGGCGAAGAATCTAGAAATTGTAAACGCTGACTTCCTGCAATTTGACCTAAATCAATTGCCAAAAGACTACAAAGTCGTCGCCAACGTGCCCTACTACATCACAGCCAAAATCGTCCAAAAGCTTTTAACTGCCGACAACAAACCATCCGTGATTGTCCTGTTGGTGCAAAAAGAAGTCGCTGAAAGGTTAGCGGCAAAGCCCAGCGAAATGAGCATCTTATCAATCTCTGCGCAACTTTTCGCCGAAGTTAGTTTGGGCATAGAAGTTCCCGCCAAATTCTTCACGCCACCGCCTAAAGTCGATTCACAAGTCGTGATTATGAAACTGCGGGACAAACCACTTTTCGAAAACTTGGACGAAAAACTTTTCTTCCGCATCGTTAAAGCCGGTTTCTCGGCCCGGCGCAAAAAACTCCGCACTAGTTTAGCTGGCGGTTTAGGCTTGTCAAAACCCGACGCCGAAAACCTCTTAATAAAGGCCAACATCGATCCGAATCTCCGCGCGCAAGATCTTTCTCTAGATAACTGGTACAGCTTAACCAAAGCCCACAATCAAACAAAATAAATCTACAATAAGCACTAGCTTTTTCTTTTTTCAACCTGTATAATTGGATCAATTAATTAAGGAGGAGAGAAATGGAAGATCAGCCAACGCGATCACCATCACCGGAACCAACACCAACTGCAAATCAACCATCACCAGAGACACCGCAATTTCCGACATCCAAACCAAAATCCAAAGGTAAAATTATCGGCAAGGTATTTATCGCGATTGTCGTAATCGCATTGGCTGGCGGAGTAGCCTATCTGTTCATGCAAAACCAAGATCAAAGCAAGAAGATTGATGACCTGAAAGCAGACTTGACCTCAGCACAGAACAAATTGAAAGCAGCCGAGGAGAACGCAACAAAGGATGACGAGTCTGATGCGGCCGATAATTCAACGCAGTATTTCGCGATTGAAGAATGGGGAATTAAATTCGCGTTACCAGATGGACTAAAAGCAAGCGATATCACCTACACGATCAACGACAATACCATAACATTTAATACTAAAACTCGTGCGGCATTGAACCAAAACTGTTCGGAAAGTTCGATCGGCTGGAGCCGCGGCACTAACAGCACGCGCGAATTTGCTGGCGGCACACAAACGTCCGATGTAAAAGTTGGCGATTACTACTACTTTGGCCCCAGTGGTCCGCAGTCGACTTGTGCTGACGAAGCCGACCTTACTGTCGAAAACGCACAAAATCAATTGTTGATAAAATTGATTGCAAAACCAGTAGCAGAATAAGTGCCTATGCTACAATGGTCCCATGAACGATGCTCTCGCCGTAACCTCGTTGTTGCTGATATTGGCCGCCTATGCGCCATACATCTACAGCGTCGTCAAGCGCAAAACTAAACCGCAACGCATCAGCTGGTTATTGTGGATGATGCTGAATGCGACCTACTTTGCGTCGGCCGTTAACAGTGACGGCGCGGTTTTGTACACACTGGGCGCAGTGATCGGCACAGCGACGATTTTCACTCTGTCCATCAAATACGGGACGGGTGGCAAGAGCCGGTTCGATATCACGGCGTTGTTCGTGGCGCTAATTGCCTTTGGCCTGTTATTCGTCGCCAACCAAGTTCTGTTGGCGCTGGCCTTAGCTCTAATCGTTGACGGTATTGGACTGATGTTAACAATCCAAAAACTAATGCGCGATCGGGCTTCGGAATCGCGCTTGCCGTGGTCGCTGTGGTTCGTCGCCAGCGTTATAGCGATTGTCGCTCTGCAAAAATATTCACTAGAGAGTTTGCTATTTCCGGCCTATATGATTGTGTCAAGCGGGATGGTCTTGTTAATAATTAATCCGAGTGCCAAACAAAAACCTATTGTTAAGTAAGCTAGACTTGTAGTAAAAAATACGTCATTATGCTAGAATGAAATCACAATACATTAACGGGGGAGGGTGCAATGGAGAAAAAAGAAAATAACTGGAAATGGCTACTGATCGGCACGATCATTGGCTGGACAATTGGTATGGCAGGCGCCGATCGCATTTATCGCGGACAAGTTGGACTCGGCGTTTTGAAACTTCTAACTTGCGGTGGATTTGGAGTTTGGTACCTTGTCGATGCACTGATTTGGACCAAACGACTCGGCGAAGCTAATGCAAAATAGTAAAACTAATCTTTCTTATTTCGCGTAAAAACCTTCTTGATTTTTGCGCCAATTGCTTTGCGTGCCTTTGGATCACGCAAAATATGTACAATCATCGGTGAAATCGAAATCAGCACGATCAGGAAGACAATTGGCAACAGATACATGTCAATCTTCTCTGGATCGATCAGCTCGCCAAAAGCTAGAAAGCTGAAATAACCTAACAGCGTCACGCCAATCGTCCACAGAATCGCACCGACAATATTGTAGGTGATAAACTTGACGTAGTGCATCTTTGATATCCCTGTTACGATCGGATTAAACGTGCGAATGATCGGCATGAACTGTGCCAGGATGACTGCTTTACCACCGTGTTTATCGTAGAATGCTTCGGCTTGCTGCAAATATTCTTTTTTGAAAACTTTACTGTCTTTTTTATTGAACAAGCGCCGACCACCATATTTGCCAATCATATATCCGGTCGAATTGCCGACTACTGCAGCAACAAATAAGAGCGCGCAGAGCAGAAATATATTAACATCAATAACGCCCAAACCAGCCAGCGCACCGGCCGTGAACAATAGCGAATCGCCAGGCAAGAAGAAACCGACCATCAACCCCGTCTCTGAAAAGATAATTAGCGGCACAATAAAGTACACCGACGGCCCGATGTCATGCAAAAATTGGCTAAGTTCAACGCCTGGGATCACGGAAGTTCCTTCCGAGATAATTCTGCCTTGCTCGGAAAAATCCGCGAGCGCCTTTTTCTCTCACTTCGTTGAATTATCATAGCAGCCATTATAACAAAAGCAGCAAGTTTTGCGAAATTTTCAAAACCTGCTAAAATATATCTTGAAATAAGAAGGAGATACAATGCCCGACAAAATTACTTTAGGTGTAGAAAAACGCACTGCGACTGGTAAACAAGTCGCCAAAATTCGCCACGAAGGCCAAGTCCCAGCCGTAGTCTACGGCTCGGCAGTTGAACCGCAAAATGTTCAATTACCACAAAATGCCGCGAGAAAAGTCGTCCGCGAAGCTGGCCGCCACACCCCGGTTGAATTGACCTTGGACGGCAAAAAGCAAATCGCGCTGATCAAATCAATCGACTACGCTCCGGCCCGTCACGACATCACGCACATCAGTTTCCAAGCCGTCCGCGCCGACGAAGTCGTTACCACCGAAGTCCCGCTGGAATTAGTTGGCGTTGAGGAATCAGAGGCCGCCAAGGCCGGCCTGATCATTCTGCCGACATTGGAAAGCGTCGAAGTTCGTGCTAAAACTGCCGACCTGCCAAGCGAAATCATCATCGATGCCACACAACTGTCCGAACCCGAAGAAAAGCTGACTATGCTTGACGCGCAAATCCCCGACGGCGTCGAAGTTGTCGATTTCGACCCCGAACAGGTCATCGCTACTGTCTGGGAGCCAGCTGCATTAGAAGCCAAGAACGCCGCCGCCGACAAAGCCGCCGACGAAGCCCGCGCCGCCGAGGCCGAAGGTACTGAGGCCGCCGAGAACGTCCCAAGCGAGCAAGAAGAAAAGTCTGAGGAAAAAGCAGAATAGCTTTACTGAGAAGTATATCTTAGCGGGTGGGGGAAGATCATAAGAAATGCCAGAGGTTTTAAATGTCTCACCAGATGCAGGCCGAGAATATCAGACTGATTTTGATGGCACGGTTGTTGAAAAACTTGGCCTGTTCGACCCGCGAAATGCGATGAAATATCCGCTCAGAAAACGCTGCGGGTATGAAGATTTCGTGGCTGGCGCAGAAGGAGAAGGACTCCCTCTGGCGGGCGTTGTGTCAGCGCGCCCAGACATTTGGCCAAGACGTCTGGCGATGGAGCGATCGATCAGAACGCAGGGGCTAACAGAAGTTTTTGCCGGGAGACCACTCCTTTTATTAGGAAATGAAGGGGCGAAAGCGAGAAAAGTACTGGAGGGCCTGGCGGCCAATGACGTAGTGGCCGAGATTGATGACAAGCCCCAAAGTATTGGCCAGGCGATTATTCGAGTGGCCCTGGCAGATCCTTTATTACGCGGTACTGCAGTTGTCGGTGCTGTTGAACACGAGAAGACTGACTTATATCTGGGGATATTTAAAGAACGGATGCACCGAGCTGGCCTTACGCCGGTATGCCAAGGTAATGAAATTACTGTTGTAACTGACGACAGAAGATTCTCACTAGTTGTGGTAAGAACCGGGCCATATAACGAGGCTAACGGTGGAAGATTTGCCGGGCTTGTCCTTTCCTGCAATGCTCAAGCGGCTTAACCTTATTCCGCTTCCTCGTCCGTATCAATAACCCCACAAAGCCCAGCCTGTCGATTCCATAGTTGTGCATATTTGCCATTTCGCGCCAATAGTTCCTCATGCGAACCGTCTTCAACAATCTTTCCATCGTCCAGCACGATAATCCGATCCAGTTCTGCCACTGTCGATAGCCGGTGCGCAATGACAATCGATGTCCGGCCGCGCATCAAATTCTTCAGCGCGTCCTGGATCAACTTTTCTGATTCTGTGTCCAATGCCGAAGTCGCTTCGTCCAAAACAAGGATCGGCGCATCTTTCAAAATGGCACGGGCAATCGCTACGCGCTGCTTTTGTCCGCCGCTCAATTTGACGCCGCGCTCGCCGGTCAATGTTTTGAATTTCTTCGGCAGTTTCTTGATGAATTCTATCGCGTTGGCTTGTTTAGCGGCTTCGTGAATCTCAGTATCAGTTGCATCAGATCGGCCGTATGAAATATTTTCAGCAACTGTCCGGTGGAACAGCATTGGCTCTTGCGGTACATACGCGATCGCTCGGCGCAAAGAATCTTGTGTGACTTTCGCAATATTCTGCCCATCGATCAAAATCTGCCCAGACTGAACATCAGAAAATCTTAGCAAAAGTTTCGTCAAAGTAGTTTTTCCAGAACCAGAATGTCCGACCAGGCCGATACGCTGACCAGCTGGAATACTTAAATCAAAATGCTTGAAAATATGCTCGCCGCCGTCAGCGTGTTTGAAACTGACATTGTGAAACTCGACTTTGCCGGAATGGGTTGGGGTTGTTAAAAGAGGCTTGGCATCCGTCACGTCCTTAACCCGATTCGGCGTGTCAAGGATTTCGGTCATTTCGTGTGCGTCGGCTAGCGCTTGATTGACATCTCTCAGTACGCGGTTGAAATCCCACAATCGGCCCAACAGCGATATCATATAAGTCACCGCTAGCACCAACGTGCCAATCTGCACACCGAACCAAGCCTGTCCACCGGCGAGGAAAATAATCGTCATGATACTGATCGCCGTCAAAATCAATCCAAAGCCAAGGTCGCGTTTCACGATCGCTCGCATTACGGCCAATGTTGAGTCTTTCCAATGCCGCACACGCTGTTCATACAAGCGCCTTTCCAGGTCTTCGCCGCTGTAACTTTTGACGGTAGAAACATTAGTGATACTGTCAGCCAGTTGCCCGACCATCTTGTTGTGACTGTTGGCTTCTTTTTTGCTAAGGTCGCGGGTTTTCTTGAAACTGAACCAAGCCACCAGCATGAAACCAAACGACAGAATTGCCAGCCCGATTGTGAACTGCGGGAACCTTGGGCCTAAGATGATAAAGGTAAAAGTGAAAGCCGAAATAATCGGTAAAATTTGCCAAATTGCTGTGTCCATCAATCGTTCAAACGCTCGCGAAAAGCGATTTACCTGATTAACTAGCGAACCACCGAATTTGTTGTTATGAAAATGCATGGTTTGTCGGCTGATAGATTCAAAGCATTGCTGGTTTAGCCGGCCGATCGAAATGATTTCTGACTTCCAACCCAGAAACATTATTAGTCGCCAGAAAACTTCGCTAAGTAAAACAGCGACCGAATACAGCATAATGAAGACGCCGAACTCGCTCCAAACTTGGCCAGACTCTACCGGTGTAGCGGTCAATTTGTTGATGACCTCGGAAATGATCCAGTTGCTGGCGTAGCCGCCCAGAAAAATTGCTATTGGTACGGATAACAACAGCGGCAGATTGTAGCGCCAATTACGCTTTACTTCTTGCCAGTAATAATGCATTGTGCGACGCGCCAGCGTCATATCTTCGGACTTAGTCATTTGACTCCTCTTGTATTTATAGAAATTTGCTTGATATTTTTATTTAAGATCAGCGGAAAACCATGCCGTTTATACACGGGGGGGGGTATTTTGGACCGAATAAAACCGGCCGATTCTCATCATGATTTTCATAATGTCCCTAATTATACTCCGTTTAAGCTAAATTGTAAAGAGTATTTTCAAGTTTCTTATAACCAAGGATCTTGTGTGCTAGAATATAAAGCATGAGTTCAAAAACCTCATTCGATCCTTCACGTGGTGCGGCGTTAATCACCGGTGGATCATCGGGAATCGGATTGGCTTTTTCGCGAGAATTAGCGGCGCGCGGCTACGACCTGATCATTGCCTCGCGCGATAATGGCAAATTGACTGAGGCCGCAGCCGATTTGCAGAAAGAATTCGGCGTCAAGGTCGAAGCAATTCGCCTTGATCTGGCTGATCGCGCCAACGTCGAAAAACTAGTCGAACGCATCACTGACAAAGAACGCCCAGTTGATGTCGTTGTAAATAACGCAGGTTTTGCGCTGCATAATAGTTTGCTGGATACCGATACATCGTTGCAGGAATCAGCCATGGAAGTTATGGCGACTGCTGTTTTGATCTTGTCCGGAGCGGCAGCACGCACGATGAAACAGCGTAGTCACGGCGCTATTATTAATGTGTCATCGCAATCCGCGTGGTTATTCGCAGGTAATTATTCGGCAATTAAACGCTGGGTAGTAATCTACACAGAAAGCCTAGCGCTGGAGCTGGCCAACACTGGTGTTCGCACTACAGCCGTCTGCCCTGGTTGGGTGAAAACTGGGTTTCACGCCACTGGCGGGGTCAACCGACCGAATATCCCAAAGTGGGTTTGGATCGAACCCGAAGAAGTCGTTAGAACGGCTTTACGCGCCATAGATCGTGGCCAAGTGGTCTCTGTACCAACCTTGCGCTGGCGAGTGATAATCTTTTTCACAAGACACTTTCGTTGGCTCAGCCGAAAAATCTCGCGAAAATTGATCTCTAGACGAATCAAAGAACTAGATGAAAGAGATGACCGAGAATAGACAACATTCAACGTGGCGCTATCGATCACCGGTCCATGGCATTTTTCGTTCAGCGGCCTATTTGTTGCTACTGAAACCGTCAATCTGGAGCGTGCTAAGCGTAAAAGTTCATGGCCGCAGAAATCTGCGCCAGTTAAAATCAGGTAAATCTTATATAGTCATAGCGAATCATGCGTCGCATTTCGACGCACCGCTGGTATTGGGCGCTTTGCCGCAGCGGCTATCTCGACGGATCGCGACGGCCGCCGCTGCCGATAATTTCTTCAGACAATGGCACAAGCAACTGCCGACGCGTCTGTTTTTTAACACCTTTCCTGTTGATCGCCAGCGTGGTCGGGGTGATGAAAAGTACAAAGGCCTAGCCAGCGAGCTGCTGAATCGCGGTGTGCCGTTATTAATCTTCCCCGAAGGCACCCGCTCGCGAAGCGGTCTAATAGATGAATTTAAAATCGGTTCTGCGAAACTGGCCTGTCAATTTCAAATCCCGGTTGTGCCAATCGCGCTGATTGGTACTTTTGACGCGTGGCCGGCGCAGGAAAAAATCTGGAAATCCGGCAGACTGCCAGTTGATGTTGTGTTTGGTGAACCTTTAGTACCCGAGAAATCAGAAACACCGGAAGAGTTCAATCGGCGTTTGCGCGATACAATCATCGAGCTTTATGATAAAACAGAGAAAAGGGGAAAATAATGAAAACCAGCGCTGGCATCCTACTTTACAAGATCAAAAACAAAGAAGCACAAGTCCTGCTGGCCCACATGGGCGGTCCGTTCTGGGCCCGCAAAGACAACGGCGCCTGGTCGGTTATCAAAGGCGAATTCGATCCAGCGGCCGAAGAACCGTTAACGGCTGCCAAACGTGAATTTAAGGAAGAAACCAGCTGCCCAGCGCCGAACGTCGAATACTTTGCATTAAAAGAAATCAAAACCAGCGGCAAAATTATCCATGTCTTCGCCGGTAATAGGGATTTCGATGTTAGCAAAATCAAAAGCAACACATTCGAAATCGAATGGCCGCCAAAATCGGGGCAAATGCAGACATTTCCGGAAATTGACCGCGCAGCGTGGTTTGATTTACCAACCGCGAAAGAAAAACTGGTGAAAAGCCAGGCGATTATGATTGATGAGTTGGAGAAATATTTGCGAAAAAGATTTCCTGATGACGCACTGCATTGGAATTTTGAGGGCAACAATTCTATCCAGGCGAGTGAGCAGCAGACTTTGTTCTAAGATGGCGGCTTTACAATGTGTCCAAAATATCTTATGGTAACAATATGAGCGAAGTGTATATCGAGAGTGCATTCACTGGCCTTTATGAACCGTCAGATCCGAAAATAATTGAACCGATCAAGACGATAACCGCCTTTGACTTTGGTACGGGGGGGGGTAATAGACTTAGCAGTGTAAATAGGATTATTGCAGAGCACGTTCTTGACGAGCTATATATAGATAAGCAAGGAAAGCCTCGAACAATTCTTGCGCAGGAGTTGACTGCTGCTGCTTTGCATGCTCTGTACGGTTCAAATAATGTACATGTTGAACCAATAAAGTTGCACCCAACCAGCAGTGGCCGTTCAGGCATTTTTGGAACGGGGTTGTCGGCCTATGCTGCTCTCGAAGAAATGCGTGACATTATGGCTGAACTGGATCTGCCATTGGAAGCTATCGTTGCAGCGCAAAGTTATATGGTCGATCGAACAGTGCGCCATGGAGAGATACTAGGTGTTTCATTAGTTAAGCCGCCAGGATTGCCAAAGGATTTTGATCGGTGGTCGTTTGGGCAGCCGTGGTGCCTGGATGAGAGGATTTGGAGAAAGCGTGAAGATCTCGGACAACGTCTATTGCGCCAACAGGGCAAGATATAATATTTGATATAATGATCATTATGAACGATAGACTGCGTGCCAAACTAAAAACCCTGCCGTCAAGCCCAGGAGTTTATTTCCATAAATCGGCCAGCGGCGAAATTATTTATGTTGGGAAAGCAGCGGTGTTAAAGAATCGTGTGAGACAATACTTCCAAAGCAAAAAAGACATGGACGCCAAAACCCTGGCGCTGGTCCACGAAATCACCGACACCGACTGGATCGAAACCGACAGCGAGCTCGACGCGCTGTTCCTCGAGGCCGAAATGGTCAAACGCTACATGCCGCGCTACAACATCGACCTGCGCGACGACAAATCGGCCACCTACGTGCGGATTGACATAAAAAGCGATCTGCCGTTCGTCGGTTTTACACGTCAGCCGATCGACGATGGCGCGGAGTATATTGGCCCGTTTTACAGTGGCGGTGCAGTCAAGAATGCGCTGCGTTATCTGCGCAAAATCTTTCCTTACTTTACAAAGAAGTCGGAATTGAAATCAGCATTATTACTGCAGCTCGGTTTGGTGCCAAACGTTGAAACGGCGGCGCAAAAATCTGCCTACAAAAAATCCTTACGCCAATTAATCAGCTACATCAAAGGCAATCGCGTCAAAGTCCAAAACGAAATCGAAAAGGAAATGAAAGCGGCTGCAAAAAATCACAATTTCGAACTCGCTGCAACCAAACGCAACCAACTGCGCGACCTAAACGAGCTGCGTCGCCAAATCGTTTTCAGCCGCGAAGAATTCCTCGACATTTCAAAAGATAGAGCGCTCATCGGCCTGCGCGATTTACTTAATCTGGAAAAAGTTCCGCGCCGCATCGAAGCATACGATATTTCCCACATCAACGGAACCAATAACGTGGCGTCGATGGTCGTGGCGACCAACGGCGTGGCCGACAAACGCCAATATCGCAAATTCAAAATCTCGCGCGATCGGAACGACGACATGGCCGCCATGCGTGAAGTTATCACGCGTCGGCTGAAACATTTGAAGGATTGGGGACGACCAGATTTGGTGATTATTGACGGTGGGATTGGACAATTGAACGCGGTGGCGGATTTACTTAATTCTGAGAATATTCCGTTTCTCGGACGAAATAAAAGTGGCGATCACAGTCGCAATGCACGTGTTGTAATCGCTGTGCTTAACAGCTCTCATGCGTCATTGCCCGGCTTGACCGGGCAATCCAGTAATAAAAGACTGGATTTGCCGGATAAACCGGCGAATGACGCAGATGGCTGGATTCCGGATCAAGTCCGGAATGACAGCGCAAGTTATCAAACAATCGAACTTGGGACTGATGATCACATCGCCAAACTCATCGCCCGTCTCGACGAAGAAGCTCATCGTTTCGCCGTCAGCTATCACCAAACCTTGCGCGGCAAAAAACAAACCGAAAACGCGCTGGAACAAATTTCTGGCATCGGTCCGATGACCCGTAAAAAACTTATCAAAAAATTCGGTTCGGTCGCGGGGATGAAATTAGCATCCGAAACTGAAATTGCTGAAATTGTCGGCCAATCCAAAGCCAAAATAATCAAACAAAATATGGTACAATAAGTTCATGACCTACAAATAAGTGCGATTGAGTAATTAAATACAATTCTTAAGAGAGGCACTTTTTATGAAACCACTTAAAATAACCCGTCTAGGTAATCCAATCCTGCGTCAAGTCACCAAACGCTTAACCAAACAAGAAATCCTATCAGACGAAATTCAGAATTTTATCAAAAAATTAAAATTTACCAACGAAAGCAAAGCGGCTGGTGTTGGATTGTCGGCCAATCAAGTCGGTCGCGATTTAGCAATCTCGTTCATCGGAATCAAACCGACGCCAAATCGACCGGACTTAGAACGTTTTGAGCAGATTATGTTTAATCCTGAGATAGTCGAAACTTTCGGCCGACGTATCGGCATGTGGGAAGCCTGCCAAAGTTGCGGCGCCAACACGGGGGGGGGCATCTTTGGTCAAGTCCCGCGCTACAAAAGAATTCGCATCAAATGGCTGGATGAAAATGCTAAGGAGCATGACGAAGTCCTCGAGGGCTTTCCGGCACATGTTGCCCAACACGAAACCGATCATTTAAACGGAAAAGTTTTCCTTGATACCGCGCGGCGTGATTCGTTGATGATGGAGGGCGAATATCGCAAACGCATTGTTAAAAAAGGCAGGTAATTACTTGCCCGATCGTGCTAAAATAAATAATGTAATCCAGTAAAATTCTTAATCAGGAGGCCAAATGAAATTGCCAAGTAAAACCATCCTAATCACTGGTGCCAGCGACGGCATCGGTCGCAGCATCGCAATAAAATTAGCAAAAGAAAAGGCCAAACTAATTCTATTCGGACGTGATCAAACAAAACTAAATGAAGTGCAAAAACTTTGCGAAGAAAATGGTGCACAGGAAGTTCAAACTTTTGCTTTCGATATAAATGACAACGAGAAACGTCGCGCCGTTGCCGAGGAAATTCTCGAGCAGAACCAGATCGACATCCTAATCAACAACGCCGGCGTCTGGCAAAAAACTGGCGGCCTGACGACGCTTGACGAAGAAACAATTACTGAAGTCATCAATACCGACCTGACCAGCCAAATTCTGCTAACGCGCCAACTGCTCGGCCACATGAAGAATCGCCAAGACACAGCCATCATCAACGTCATCAGCAAATCCGGCGTTGTGGCGCAGGCCGGCCAGAGTGTTTACACCGCAGCCAAGTACGGCATGCGAGGTTTTACCGACGTGCTGCGTCTCGATACGAAAGATGACCCGATCCAAATTGCCGGTGTTTATCAATCCGGTACCAACACTGACATGTTCCGAAAAAGCGACGATATCTTCCCGACCGACAGTTTCACTGAGCCGGACGATCTAGCGGATGTCGTGGTGTTCATTTTGTCGCGGCCCAGTAAAATTTGGCTGAATGAAGTTCGAGTTGAGAAGTAGGAGGGCACAATGGACGCCAATTTCTTCAAAATCAATCGTGCAAAATTACTTGAAAAGTGCAATGGCACGCCTATCATCCTATCGGCTCATACCGAAATGCAAAAAGCTAACGACGAAGCTTTTCCTTTCACGCAGAACGCCAATTTTTGGTACCTGACCGGCATAGAAGCGGCCGATTGGCGCGTGGTCATCACGGAAGAAAAAACGACCTTGATCGCACCTGATATCAGCAAAATCTCGCAGATTTTCAACGGCTCATTATCGGCTGAAGAAGCCATGAAAATCAGTGGCGCAGATGCTATTATCACACGTGACGAAGCCAGCGAATTCTTGAAAAACTTGGCAAAGAAAAATGGCGAAGTTTGGACAATTTTTCCGGCCAACCAAATCGATTTCGAATTTATTTTGAATCCGTCTATCGCGAAAAACCACGCGCAATTAAAAAAGATTTTCACTAAAGTCAAAGACTTGCGACCAGCCTTGGCAAAACTTCGCGCCATCAAAACCAAAGACGAAATCATGATGATGCGCCGCGCCATCAACCTGACGTGCGCGACCTTCGACATGGTGAAAAACGAATTGCAGAACTACATTTTTGAGTACGAAGCTCAAGCAAAGTTCAGCTACGAGTTCGAACGAGCTGGCGCCGCGCATGCTTACGATCCTATTATTGCCAGCGGTAAAAGTGCTGTAACCTTGCACTATAACGCCAACCGCGTGGGATTAAAGAAAGACAGCTTGGTGTTGATGGATGTTGGCGCCCGCTACGGCAATTACTGCGCTGACCTGACGCGAACTTACGCGTTCGGCGAGGTTTCGCAGCGGGCAAAAGACGTTCATGCGGCCGTCCAAAACGCACAATCCGAAATTGTCGACCTGATCAAACCGGGCGGCGTTATCAAAACTTACATGAAAGAATCTGATGAGATTATTAAAAGAGCGCTAAAATCCCTTGACCTAATGAAAAATGACAGCGATTTTCGCAAGTATTATCCGCACTCTATCGGGCACGGTCTGGGCATCGACGTTCACGATCCATTAGGCGAACTCCACAATCCATCGGGCGAACCGGCCACTTTCCAACCCGGTATGGTACTGACCGTTGAACCTGGCATCTACATTGCCGACGAAGAAATTGGCGTTCGGATTGAGGACAACATTCTGGTGAAGGAAGACAGTATTGAAAACCTGTCGGGTCGCTTGTCGACGGACCTGTAACAAATTGCACCAATCAAGCGAATATGCTAAAATTGACGAACAATGATGACAAAAATCACATTATTTCTGGTGCGCTGGGCGCTAACTTCTCTAGGCCTATGGATTGTTGTACGGCTGTTTGGGCACGCAGCTGATGTTACATTAGCGACATCTGTAGCGACTTATCTGCTGGCGGGCCTAGTCTTTGCTGTTATTAATGCCATAATCAAGCCGCTTATCACAATTCTGTCATTGCCGTTTGTACTGTTGACGCTGGGACTGTTCATGTTGGTCATCAACGGCTTGATGGTTTGGCTGACAATTAAAATAGTGCCGGGTTTGCAGATGAGTTTTGGTTGGGCAATTGTTGGCGGAATCGTCCTAAGTCTGGTAAACTATTTGATAAGCAACGTAAACGAGGTGGCTGAAAGCAAAGGAGGAACTAAATGAGTATCCTAAATATCGTAACAGTGGTCAGCGCCATTCTGATGGTTCTAATGATCCTTTTGCAAAGTCGTGGCGCAACATTGGGCGCTGGCTTTGGCGCATCGGGCGAACTATTCACGGCTCGTCGCGGGCTGGAAAAGAATCTTTATGAGGCAACAATCGTCATTGCTGTAATCTTTGTGTTAAGTCTGGTGGCTGGACTAATTATTGCATGAGAATGGCATGAGTAATAAACCTGAAAAAGAAAAACCCACCGCGCTGGAAAGGTTAAATGCCAGCAAAACCAAATTTCAGAATATTAAAAACGTTAATGTTTCAAAATCCAGTGGCAAACTGACTAAAACTGCCAGGAGAAAATTTAATCGCGCCAGTCGCCTGTCGTTAAAGCACACTCGGAAGTTCTTATTCAGCCGCTGGAATAATCTGCGATTAGCCCGTCGGCATGTAATGATTTGGCTGTTATTAATAACGGTGTTGATCATGACGACTACTGCGCAATCTCTTCTGGCGACGCGCGAACTGCAGACCAGCTCGGCGGTCAACGGCGGTGTAGTTGCCGAAGGCGTCGTTGATAAAATCGTTACTATCAATCCATTGTTTGCTGCAACTGACAGCGAAAAAGCTGCCAGTCGGCTGGTTTATTCCAGCCTGTTGACTTACGACGAGACGAATCGTTTGCATGGAGATCTGGCAACGACCTGGTCGATCAGCGAAGACGGCCGGAACTGGAGTGTCAAATTACGCGACAATGCCATTTGGTCGGACGGGCAGAAATTGACCGCTGACGACGTAGTCTTCACAGTTGGGCTGATCAAGAATTCATCTGTTGGCTCGCCATTATTCAATGGCTGGCGCACGATTGAAATCGCCAAGGTCAACGACCGTGAAGTCAAATTCACGCTGTCCAACACATACATGTCATTTCCATTTGCGCTGACCTTTGGCATTTTGCCACAGCATATTTTTGAAGGGGTTAAGCCGGCTGATTTAAAGAATTTAACAACACTAGACACCGGCAAGATCATTGGCAGCGGTCCTTTTGTGTTCAAGGCGCGAGAAACTCTGACCAGTGATCAAGAAGTCTGGCGTTTTGCGCCGAGCGATCGCTATTATGATCAGAGGCCGCGGATCGCTTCTTTAACAATTCGGACTTACACAAGCGAAGAGAATCTAATGAATGGTCTAAAACGCGGCGAAATCAATTCGGCTGTTGGGTTGAGTACCAGGACGGCTGCCCAGCAACTGGGACGTGATCAGCGCCTGATCCAGGCCCCATTGGCTGACGGCGTATTCGTGCTCTTCAATAACTCGACTGGCCCTACATCAGACAAAATCATTCGCGAAGTCCTCCGGCTCGGTACGGATCGCGCCAGCCTGCGCAAAAACGCTGCTAATAGTTCAACATTGAATGTGCCCGAGGCGCTGGAAACGCCCATGTCACCTGGCATTTTCGCGTCAGTTGATGAATTAAAACAACCCGACTTTGAGGAAGCAAAAGCAGCCGAACAGCTGGAAGGTGCTGGCTGGGTAATGAACGCCGACAAACTTCGTGAAAAGGACGGTCAGGTTATTGCTTTGGACGTCGTCACTATCAAAGGCGCCGATTACGAACCGGTCGCCAAGGCGCTAGTTGATCAATGGCGACGGCTTGGTATTGACGCGCAGCTAACGTCGGCCGATCCTGCAACGGCGCAGCAGAATTATTTGATGCCACGTAGTTACGATGTATTGGTTTATCAGCTGCATTTAGGTGTTGATCCAGACGAGTTTGCCTATTGGTCGAGTTCACAAGCGCTAGCAACGGGATTAAACTTTGCGAATTACAAATCAACCCGCGCAGATCTGATTCTATCAAACGCGCGAATGCAAACAAATGCAGCTGCCCGCGAAGCCCGCTACGTCGATTTTGTCAAACTGTGGTTAAGCGACGCGCCAGCCATCGCGTTGTATAGGCCGAACTTTAATTATATTATCAGTGGTCAGCAGCTTGATACACTGGACGATTCGCCGCTGATTAGCGCTAGTTATCGATTTCATAATGTTACGACTTGGACGGCTCGGGTGGATGATGTTATGGTTACGCCATAACCTTGGCTTAACTTAACGGAGAAAACCTTCTTTTGCGAGCTAAAATATATTCACCTATTCTGATTAAGGCGGCTATGCTTGCACTTTCATAGAGTTGACATATAATCTAACTATGTCCGACGTAACAGAAACATTGCCTACCGCCGCCCAATATAAGGGGGGGGGTAGAGAAGCCCTTGCCGATATTCCCTCAGAACAAGTCGAGGCCACGCTAGGTGAAATCGTCGAATTCTTAAAAAGAAGTATTAAAGAACAAGGGGTCGCAGGAACTGTAGCCAGTTTGGTGGGCGTCGATAGATTTAAGGGAGGCTGGAAAGACCTTGGCATTGACGGCATCAGAGACTTTTTTGGTATTCCTCATAAGGAGAAAGAAGACGCAGGCGACGACGAAGGTGAGCCAACAAAATGGGACAAAATCAAAGAAAATGAAGGCGACCGCAAAGCCTTCCAAGAAGCTCAACGCATGTCGGCCGCCCGGCCATTCGTGCAATTCGGGATCGAGTTCTGGTATACAAGGGAATTTTACAGTCACGCAGGTAATCCGCCGTTGACAACGCGGTTGATGTACGGGGCGCTTACTTTGGCCAACTTGGCGACCGACAAAAAGGACGGCGACACTATACGCAGTCGGGAGCGTGATGCGGCGACTCACAAATTGTTGTGCGAAATGACGCCGGAGGAATTGGCTAATGTAACCGAAACTTACAATCCAATTAAAACTGATATCGGCGCAACGGTCGATGAAATGTCGGACAAGGCGACTTTTTTGGCAATGGAACTCTTTCGCGTCATCAGGGGCGAGATGAGTTTAGGGAATTTCTTATCGAGGCTGGGTCGCGATTTAGGAATGTCAGAAATTCGCGATAATGTTTACCGCAAAACCGAAGGCGTCGTAAAAGTCGCGGCACGTGAGTTTTCCGATGCGTTAAAAAACGGTGATATAAAAACGGTTCTGAGGAGCGGTAAAGTCAGCACGCTGCTTCGTGACATCATTGATGTCTTGGTTACAACATCCGGCGAAGCAATGCCGAAACCTGCCCGCGAGATAATAGATGTGGTCGGCACATTGGCGGTTTGGAATTCTGGTATTAGCAATACCAGGGCTTTTGTCGGCGAGGCAAACGTTTTTGCTGCGATTGGTGAAGAAGAATACATCGAACGACAAAAAAGAATCGAACAAGCCGCAATCGAGGCAAAAGAAGGACATGAAAGAGACAAAACCGAAGGCTACGTTGAAACGCTCTGTAGGGTCACAGATCGACTAGAGCAAGAAGGCTTGCTGGAATATGTTCAAATCATCGGTGGCTTTTTGCCGACCATCTTGGCTACAGAGGGTGCGAAGTACGATAAACATTCGCGTACCATTAAAGCGCCGGATGATCCAGAGCCCGACATGTCGCGATTGCGCATTGTAAAGAAAGACGGCAAAGAGATCAATCGTGGTCGACGTGATATAGATATGTTGGTTGTATACAACGACGGGCCGGAACGCGAGAGACAGCTGATAGATGAGATTTTAGCGCGTAATCCAGAAATTCGCGACGAAATTGCCGCAAGCAAAAAAGACCTGGATCCGAACGATCCCGAGTATGAAAAGAAGCTGGAAGGTGGCATATCGTTGTCCGATGTAATAGAAATTATTGCCAGATCAGCAGCGAATGGCGAACTGGAAGTATCGACCTTTGATATCTTAAACGCTGGAGAATTGAAGAACGCCATGACGCTTCCGAAGGACCGCAAAGCCGTTCTGAGCGATAGGTATCGCGATAAAAACGGCGTAATCTGGCGCGCGCTTAGCCCGCTAATGGCTCGTGCAGAAATGAAGCCCGAGGTGATGGAAACTTGGTATGTTGAAATCAGGGGCCATCGGATTCCGGTATCCAGACCAGCTACAGCGATTTATGATTATATGCTGCGTTTTGTCAGCGGGATCAAGAGCAAGGATGATGACAAGATCGACGCAGTCATCGAAAATTGTCCGGAAGTCGTTAAAGACATGAAAGAGCCAGAGTACGAAGAGCTGCGCGGAATGGCGGCTCTACAGAACACAGCTTTTGTTAATAGGGGCGGTAAAGCGAGAAAAGTAATTCAGCGCGTTGGCCTTGATGCTGAATTTTTGGAAAAATCGGGCGAGAAAGGGGACGCGGCTAAACTCAGGAGGCTTACAAACGGGGCCTTCATGGGCGGCTGGCTGGAGTCACCGGATTTGCGCAATCGGCGTATGGCAAGGGAAGTTATGCAACGAACGCGTGTTATTGCCGGAGCTTTTCTAAAGGCTGAAGAAACCGTTGGGCCTGTGTATCAAAAACTGGTTGAATCGACATCTGTCGGGGCAGCGTTGACAGGTCGAAAGAAAAGTTAATTTACATAAACTATCTATGCGAACGGCCGCGCAATTGACATTGTCGGTTCCATCTCGGCAATCCGTAACAACTCGTTATATTTAGCAACACGATCCGTCCGCGATAACGACCCGGTTTTGATCTGACCGCAATTCAACCCGACTGCTAAATGTGCGATGCTGACGTCTTCGGTTTCGCCGGAACGGTGCGACATTACAGTTCGGAAGCCATTTGCCTTTGCCAATTTGACAGCGGCGATAGTTTCTGTCAAACTGCCGATCTGGTTTGGTTTGATCAGAATGGCGTTGGCGGCTTTTTTATCGATGGCCTTTTGTAGCAATTTAACGTTTGTGACCAACAGGTCGTCGCCAACTAATTGGATTCTGTCGCCGATCTGCGCGTTTAATTTCGTCCAGCCGGCCCAGTCTGATTCGCTTAAGGCGTCTTCGACTGAGACGAAGGGGTATTTTGCGACCATGTTTTCCCACCAGGCGATCATCTGGTCGGTCGTTAAGTCTTGGCCACCGAATTTGTAAACGCCGTCTTTCGCAAATTCCGAACTGGCTGGATCTGACGCGAAACAGATGTCTTCGCCCAAGCGATAACCGGCTGTCTCAACGGCGCGCGAAATTAGTTCGAGTGGTTCTTCGTTGCCGTTTCGGACATATGGCGCGTAGCCTCCTTCGTCGCCGACGGTCGTCGGATAATCTTCATCTTTCAACACTTTGGCCAAGGCGTGAAAAACCTCCGCGCCATACCGAATCGCCTCGGCGAAAGATGGCGCGCCGACTGGCATGATCATGTACTCCTGAATGTCGGTTGCCCAGGACGCGTGCATACCGCCGTTCATGACGTTCATCATCGGCAGTGGCAACGTCAAATCGGTCGTGCCGGTCATCTGGGCGATGTATTTGTAAAATGGCAGATTCTGGCTGGCGGCTTCGGCCTTGGCTGCGGCTAAAGACACCGACAAAATCGCATTAGCGCCCAGATTCGATTTGTTTTCCGTCCCATCGAGTTCAATCATCGCACGGTCCAGACCCTCTTGGTCGGCGGCGTCGCGACCAATCATTGCACCTGCGATTTGTTCGTTCACGTTGGCAACTGCCTTGCCGACGCCTTTGCCATTCCATTCTGAACCACCGTCGCGCAATTCCAATGCTTCGCCAGAACCAGTTGATGCACCGCTCGGCACAGCTGCTCGGCCACGGAAACCGCCTTCTAATTCGACAGCACATTCGACTGTCGGATTGCCGCGCGAGTCCAAAATCCAGCGCGCATGAACACTTTTAATCTTTGCCATTAAAAACCCTCCTTTAAAACTTAAAACCTAAAGATATTTTATCACATTGCACGAGGAAACCTCTTATGTTAAAATTATGAAAGAAGATCCTGAAATAAATTCAGGATGACATTATTTGATGAAAGGAAAATCATGAGTAAAACAGCAATCAAAATCTCCGTCATCGGCGCCGGTTTCGTCGGCAGTACGACGGCCTACACGCTGATGGCGAAGGGCATCGCCAGTGAAATCGTTCTGTTCGATCGCAAAATCGAACGCGCCGAGGGCGAAGTCATGGACATTGAGCACGGCTCGCCGTTCACAGCCGAAACTTTGGTGCGGGCAGCAGGCAATTATGACGAGACAAAAGACTCGGACATTGTCATCATCACCGCCGGCGCCAAACAGGAACCCGGTGAAACGCGGCTCAATATGGCCACCAAGAATGCCGAAATTATGCGCTCGATTGTATCTGAAGTCGCTCCGCGCTCGCCACAGGCCATTTTGCTGATTGTGACCAACCCGGTCGATGTCATGGCCTATGTGGCCCGCGAGGTCAGCGGTTTTCCGAAATCGCGCGTTATCGGCAGCGGCACCAACCTTGATTCGGCACGACTGCGTTTTACACTGAGTAAGAAATTCGGCGATATCGACAGTCGCGATGTCCACGCCTATATTCTTGGTGAACACGGCGACAGCGAATTCCCAGCCTGGAGTTTGGCCAACATTGGCGGCCAGAACATCGATGCGGCGGCTGCACAATTCCACGTTGACTTGTCCGAGTCTGTCAAAAGCGAGCTAGGCGACTCAATAAAAAACGCCGCCTACGAAATCATAAATCGCAAAGGTGCAACCTATTACGGCATCGCCATGAGCGTGGCCCGCATCTGCGAAGCCATTCTGCGCGACGAGCGATCGATCATTCCGCTGAGCGTGCTACTGAATGGCGAATATGGTATAGACGATGTTTACCTCAGCGTGCCGGTTATCGTCGGCGAACATGGCATTGAGAAAATTTTGACACCGCATTTGACGGATGACGAAATGGGTAAACTACACAATTCAGCCAACGTTTTGAAGGAAGCTCGAGCTGGCTTGAATTAACTTTTTATTTCAATAATTGATTTTAACCATTCTGGGCGCGACGGGATTCCTAGCAATTCAGCGATGGTTGATGCAAAGTTTGCTAAGCCCAAATCATCATTATCCCTTACTTGATATTGTTGCGCGAAAGGCGTGTTGTCATAGAAAATCGCCGGCACGCGGTTAGTCGTGTGGGCTGTCTTGACGACTGGCTGGCCATTCTTGTCTAGTTTGGCTGAACCGTCGTCGTTCAGCTCGTACATTTCCTCGGCGTTGCCGTGGTCGCCGGTGATTATCGCCATTCCTTGAACTTCGTCGATGACTGGCAGGATTCGCGCCAGGGCTGTGTCGACAGCTTCGATCGCCTTAACCGTTGCGTCGTAATTGCCGGTGTGGCCGACCATGTCGGGATTAGGGAAATTGACGCGCACAAACTGGTATTTCTTTTCCTTTAAAAGCTCAATGAGTTTGTCGGCAATCTCGACTGATTTCATAGCCGGTTCAGTGTCGAACGATACGCGGTCAGACGGAATTTCAACATAATCTTCCAGCTCCGGATTGAACGGCGCGGCGCGGTTGCCATTGAAAAAGTATGTCACGTGGCCGATCTTCTGCGTTTCGGAAATCGCTAATTGGCGCAAACCAGCTTTCGCGACTTCTTCGCCCAAAGTATGCGTGAAGACTGGTGGTGATACCAAAAAACTTTTCGGAATGCGCTTTTCACTGTCGTATTCTAGTAACCCTGCGAAATTTTTGACGCCGTTTTCGAATCCAACTCCGCGGTCGAACTTGTCAAAGTTGGGGCCGCCCTCGAAAGCCTGCGAGATCTCGATTGCGCGATCACCGCGAAAGTTAAACAAAATCACACTGTCGTCGGGCTTGATCTGGCCGTTCGAATCTGCCACAACGAACGGCGGGATATCTTGATCGGTCGTATCAGGATTTTCACCATAATACTTTTCAACTGCTGCGTGCGCTGACGGAAAAATCGATGCCGGCTGGCCGGTCTTTGAATCAACACTGCGTGTCATCAAAGTCCAGCCGCGTTCGACCATTGGCCAGTTGGCCTCGTAGCGGTCCATCGTGATTTGCATGCGCCCGCCGCCATCGGCAATTTTGTAATCTAGCCCGCGTGCATTTATTTCGGCCAACTTCTTTTCCAGCTCATCAATATATTGCAGCGCCGAACGCGGCTCGGCGTCGCGCCCATCCAGCAGGATGTGAATGCGCACGGTCGGAACCTGATCGTGGGCTGCTTCGTCAAGCAGGGCAAATAATTGGTCGATGTGCGAGTGAACATTTCTGTCGCTCAATAGACCAAAGAAGTGCAGAGTATGGCCAGACTTCGCGTTGTCAATCAACTGCCGCCATTTGTCGCCACGAAACACTGCGCCATTAGCGATAGCTTCATTAACCAGTCGTGCGCCTTGCGCGTAAATCCGCCCAGCGCCCATCGCGTTATGGCCAACTTCGCTGTTGCCGATATCGCTGTCGCTGGGCAGACCAACTGCTGTGCCTGATGCCTTTAACTTTGCCCAAGGATAATTCGCGAATAACTTGTCCAATGTCGGTGTGTTGGCCACCATGATGGCATTGCCGACTGGGTTGTCGCTTAACCCAAACCCATCCAAGATTATTAAACAAACCGGGCCTGCGTAATTTAGTTTCATGTTTCCCTCCATTTAACTTAAAGACTATTTTAGCATCTTTGGTTGCAAAAAGTCATTAATCTTGCTAAGATTGTTGCGCGTTATTTAGCTGCGGGGTGTTAGCTCAGTTGGTAGAGCGATTGGTTCGCAATCAATAGGCCAGCGGTTCGAATCCGCTACACTCCACCAGTTTCATATCTCTGTAGCGATACATTAACAATCAAATTCATTTATGGGGTGCTAGCTCATTTGGCCAAAGAGAGGACAATTCGCTTCGCGAAGCGCTTGGGTCGACTAAAGCTAGGCAAGACACCTTAACAATTAATCATACACATGGGGTGCTAGCTCATTTGGTAGAGCGCTTCGCTGGCAGCGAAGAGGTGAGGAGTTCGATTCTCCTGCACTCCACCATAATATCTATTATTGTCAACATGCGCGCGTGCTGGCGGACGACATAGTCGGCCCGAGGACTAATCGTAGACAGGCGTGCCGATTAACAATTTATGCGCGCGTGCTGGAATTGGTAGACAGGCTAGCTTGAGGTGCTAGTGTCCGCAAGGTCGTGGAGGTTCGAGCCCTCTCGCGCGCACCACTGAATTTATTCCATAGACTGCTCCGCTCCGGAGCTTTTTGATTTATTGACTGATATGTTATACTAACCCTTAAGAAAGAAGATAAATTATGGACGAAAAAGATCAGGAACCACAAGAACCTGCAGAAACGTATCAGCCTCAACAAATCCAACAACCAGAGCAACCTCAACCGACAGAGCCTGCCGTCCAAAATCCTTTTCCTTTTACTAGCAATGCAGAAGCGACGCAAAATACGGATCCGATAAACAACCAACCATTTGTAGCTGGGCCCATGAGCAGCAACGAACTTGCAGAAATATCAAAATCCGAGAAGCGAAGATTTGATAAGTCATTACAAAAGGTTAATGTAGTTCTGCTTGTTTTCTTAATAATAACTTTTTTGCTTGCTTCAAATGTTGTAGTACTTATAGCGCAAGAAATACTGCTGCACTTTCAGTCAGGCACTGAGCCGGTAAGAGGACTACCTACGGTCTTTGTTATATTATTCTATGGGCCGCCGTTTATAATATTTGGTATTATAACCCTCTTTGTCGCGAGAAAAGTAAGGTCCAGCGGCGAAAAAATTGGCAGGACGGTTGGAATAGCTGGGATTGTTTTTGTCATACTGTTTGTAGTAATTAATGTTGCATCCTTTTTCTATATGAAACATGGAGAAGAGCAAGGTGCAAAGATGGCGGAGGAGCGAAATCAGCAGTACGAGCAACAGCGCCAACAGGAACTGAAGCAGAAGCAGGAACAACGCCAGCGCGAAAATGAACGCAAGTATGAAACAATATCTATCTCGCGCGCGACCGAACTGATTAATGAATGTAAACTAACATGGGTATTCTACGGAGATGCTACCAAGGGATTTGATTATGTTGTGTCTGAACTTAGCAAAAACGAGGGTGTTGTATTAGCTAAGGACGATGATGGTAATCCAGCTGCGATCTATGTAGCAGAAAGAGCAGAAGCGGAACTTATTCCACTGGCCAAAAAGGCTGACGAGCATTGCTCAAATTTCTTTATTATCGATAAGTAATGTTGTTGGTTAGCTCGGCTTAGTAAATGCAGTTTTAATTGAGATTTGTGCTAAACTAGATTCAGATTTCCCGAACGGAAGTCCATCAGAATGAGGGTCTCGGAATAAGGGAGGTGGCTATGAAGAAAAAGTACTTATTGCCAGTCGTTGCGTCCGTGTTCGCACTCTGCGTGGTGACTTTGATGACGTTTCCTATGCTCAAATCCGCGCCGCGCGACATTCCAATAGCGGCGGTCGTACAGGATGAAGGTGTAAAAACGCCCACCGGGACAGTGTATGTGGGCCAAAGCATGCTCGATGGATTGAAAGAAAAGACATCCGGCGACGACGGCATATTCGCCTGGACGACATTCGTTTCAGAGAAAGAAATGCAAGCGTCCATGAACGATTTCTATGCAACCATTGTCATTCCAAAAGACTTCACGCTTTCACAAATGGCTGCAAAGGTCGACCCAACCAAAACACCAACCAGCATCCAGTTAACTATCAACCAAGGTAAAAACCCGACCGTCGCCAGCGCCACCCAAGCGGTGTTCACCGGCGCCAGTCTGGCCTCGGGCGTGAAATTCGACACGACGATTGTCAACCCGATTCCCGCTGACATGGGCAGTGGTACGATTGCCATGGTCTTCGCCATGATTTTGCTGTTGCCGTCAATTATCACGGCCTTTATTATCACGCGATTTATCGAATTGGAAACTGCGTCACGCAAAGCCAAATCCAAATCCATATTGATCCAGCTTGCTTATGCGGCGGGGTTGTCGCTGGTGATCGGCATGGGTGCGGCCGGCATGGTAGACTGGCTGGGCGGTGCCAATATTCCATTCTGGCATGCCGCCATGTTTGGTTGGATAGCTTCTTTCGCTTTCCAAACTATTGTGCTGGCGTCGGTTGCCTGGTTCAAAACGCCTGGCATGGCGATACCGGTTGGCCTGATGATACTTGGCATGACATCGATTAGTCTGCCACACGAGTTCCTCCCCAGCTTTTGGCAGAATTTCATCTACCCATGGGCACCGCAGCATTTCATGGGCGAGGGCGCGCGACAGATATTCTTCCTGGGCGATGGATTCTTGAACCGAAGCAGTTTCTGGCTGTCTATCACGGCGGTCGTGGGATTAGCATTTCTGTTCGCGGTGCTGTTTAAGAAACCCGAAAAACCTGCCAAGCCCGAGAAGAAAAGAAAAGCGACAGCATAGCCACTCTGGAGGCCGCGCTTTCTAGACGGCATCATATATTGCTACAGGATAAGTGCTCTTATTGCCAACGCTAACATTATAAACGTAGAAGGCATAGGCAAAAGGATTAAAATGCCGATGGTGAGGCGTGTCTTTCGATTTTTTATTCGTAAATGGACGCCCCATCTTCTGCTGACAGCTCGTGACATGAACCAATAGACAGAAAAGAAAAGTCCTATAATTAACAATCCAAAAGCCAGGCACAGCATGGCAAGGTTGAATCTTTTTCTCGCACTGAATCCTTTTGCGTCCCAGCTCGGCAAGAGGGTCACGAAAAGCCAATAGAGAATGATAGATGAAACGAATATGTAAGATAATATACTACCCATTTCATATGCCTCTGGTTTCTACTGTGTATTCCCAACCTGGCTGCCAAGATTTGGTTTTGCGCCAATCGCCAGCCAAGGCCTCTGGCCAGGTTTTGCCGTTGGTAATGACTTCCAATGCTAGTTGCGGTGCCTTGTGGGCGACAATGGCGATATGTTGGCCATTATACTTTTCCAATAGAAACTGGCAAAAGTTGCGTAGCCGCACCTCGACATCCATTAACGATTCGCCGTTCGGAAAAGGCTCGGTGATATGGTCTTTATCAATAACCTGGCTTTCCGGTGCGCCATTCAAATCGCCATAATTACATTCGCGCAATCGAGCATCTTTAATCGCAACGTCCTTGCCAAAATTCAAAGCGGCCGAATCGATTGCTCGCTTCAGATCCGAACAGAATATCGCATCAAAGTCACTCGAGTTAAACAGCCTTGCCAGATCTTTGCTCTGCTGAATGCCTAAATCTGACAGCCCGCCCGGATTCCAACCGGTCGAACGACGATTCTCGTTATCTGTCGTCGTGCCATGAACGAAGTAGGTGATTCTGACTGACATGGTTTATTTCACCTTCGATTTCTTACGCTTAGTTTTTTTATCGATAGGTGTCTCAGCTCTATCGTTGATTAACTCGGTATATGCCACTTTACCAATCTTAGTTTTGGGTAAGGATTTTCGAAATTCGATCTGACGTGGCCATTTGTATTTAGCTAGGTTTTTGCGGCACAATTCCATGATTTTCTCGCGGACTTCATTGTCGCCTTTGATGCCATCTTTCAGCACCACGTAGGCTTTGGCGGTCTGGCCGCGGTATTTGTCGTCAACGCCGACTACTGTGGCCAATAGGACTTCATCGGCACGCATGATGACTTCTTCGACTTCGTTCGGGTAGATGTTGTAGCCGCTGCTGATAATCATCCGTTTCAGTCGGCCGACAAAGAAAATAAAGCCGTCCGCATCCATATACCCCATATCGCCAGAGTGCAGCCAAACACGACCGTCGGGGTGGACGCGCAGTGCTTCGTTGGTGGCGCGCGGATTTTCGACGTAGCCCTTCATTAGCGTTGGGCCGCTTATGACGATTTCGCCGATCTTGCCGATTTTCTTCACGTGATGCGTATCCGGCTCGACGATTTTGAAAAAGGTGTCGGCTAGCGGCACGCCGATTGCACCGTCGCGCTTGACATCATTCAGATTTACACAAGTCATTGACAGGCTTTCCGTCAGGCCGTAACCCTGCAGGATTTCGATTGGAGCACCATGTTCAAATAGGAACTTGTCGATCTCTTTCTTCAGCTCCAGATTCATGCTGTCGCCGCCGGAAATTGCTACCTTTATAAACGACAGGTCCATTTGGCGGATTTTGCGGTTTCGGATCATCGCCTCAAACAAGGTTGGTACGCCAACTATCAAGTTAGCCCGCGACGAATCGAGGATCTTGTCAAAGCGCTTGGCGTCAAATTTCGGTAGCATGGCAATCGTCAGACCGTTGGCCAGCATTGTGTGAACACCGACACCCAACCCGAAACCGTGAAAAATCGGCATGATGCCTAGGATCGTGTTGCCCGGCACGACCAGTTCGGGAAAAGCGTTTTTGGCCTGCATTGCCGTCGCGTTAAACGCCAGGTTGGATAGGGCAATTCCTTTACTCTCACCGGTTGTCCCGCCGCTGTACAAAATTATCGCCGTGTCATCGGCCCGCATTTTCTCGCGCGTTTCGCCGGTCACCAGTGTGCCGCGTGACAAAAAGTCGTTCCAGCTCATAGTTTTCTTATTCTTAATCAAAATCTGGGCAACGGTTTTGCGAAGTTCTTTGGGTTTAAGAATTTTGTAGCCAAGGAAAGAAAACAGCGGCAGGCTGTCGGCCGGCGAAATGATGATAGTTCGCTGAACCGACGTCTGGTCAAGGATTGGTTTGATGTTGTCCCACGACACGTCGATCGCCACAAAAATCTGGCTGTGCACCAGATTCAGATAATCGCGAATTTCGTTCTGGGCCGACAAAGGATGAAAAACGTTGGCCACGGCGCCGATTTTGTTGATAGCGTAGATTGTGATGACGGCTTCGGGTGTGTTAGGTGCGCAGACGCTAATGACATCGCCTTTTTTCGCGCCAAGGCTAACTAAACTGCGTGCTGCCGCGTCGACCGTCGCCAGAAACGCGCCATAGTTAACACGATTGCCAAAGTAGTCATAGGCCGTCTGATCGGGGTATTGTTCGGCTGCGGCGCGAACTTCGTCGTACATTGAACCTTTGGGGTAGCGTAGCGTTTTCTTATGGTTTTTGCCATATAATTTCAACCATGGGGCGTGCGGTTTAGGCATTTTTTTCCTCCTTTTCAACATTTGAGACCGGCGGTGCTTTCGATGGATTTCTGGACGGACGACCAGCTAATTTAACAACTTTAACACCGTCTTTTTTCAATAATTCAGCAATAGCGTTACGCAAAATTTCATTGGCTTTCTCCGAATCGTCTTTCTTTTTGACAAAGATCGGTTGACCAAAGCGAATCGTCAAACGACCCAAACCAAAAGGTATATACCGACCGGAAATCGCCAATGGCAATATGGGTGCGCCAGTTTCGGCGGCCATTCTGACAGCACCAGATTTAAAAGGCAAAAGTTCGTTCTTCTTTTTAAATCTTGTGGTGCCTTCGGGGAAAATGCCGACTGCCATGCCGTTTCGCAAGAATTTCGCGGCCGTCTGCACGCTGCCGTTCGTGGCATCGCGATCGACAAAAATCAAACCAAACCGCCAAAAGAACCAACCAAGCGGGCCGCGACTCAATTCAGCTTTGGCTAAGAAATGTAAATTGCGCGGTGTCGGTGCCGCCATCGATGCGACGTCTAATTCAAAGGTATGGTTGGAGGCAAGAATTACAGCGCCTTTCTTATATTTCTTCAAATTTTCACGACCAATAACTCGCGGCCAAAATAAAAAGAAAAACACCGGCCCGACTGTCAGCCTGACGATTGTCATCGGAAGCGATTCTTTGCTCATAGATTTGGAGGCACCGACCGGATTCGAACCGGTGTACGCGGTTTTGCAGACCGCTGCGTAGCCACTCCGCCACGGCGCCAAGATAAAAATCTCCGTCCAAGCGGAGATAATTTTCAAATTGGTGCGGGTTAAGAGACTCTAACTCTCGACCTCTTCCTTGGCAAGGAAGCGCTCTAAACAACTGAGCTAAACCCGCGCAAACATTGACCAATATGCATTAGTTAGACAATTGTTTAGAGCGCTAGAAGCGAATTATCTCTGGCTCGCTTCGCTCGACAACAACTGAGCTAAACCCGCATATTACAAATTAATTATACCCCGCGTGGCAAAATTTCGCAAGTTACAAATGCGCTTCGTGGCGACACTGGTGGCTCCTCCCAGACTCGAACTGGGGACACAAGGCTCTTCAGGCCTCTGCTCTACCAACTGAGCTAAAGAGCCACAAGTCGCGCCGCGAACTACTTAATTTTAGCACAACGAGCCATTTTGGCAAAATTCTAATGCAAAAAGCTTGCGCTATTTTTAAAAAAGGCGTACAATGATTGGCGATAAGAGACTTTATCAGCGAGGAGGGATGTGCGCTATGCGTGGATTTGTTATCAAACGTAAGGTGCGAAGTTTCGTTGGCGTATTTATTGCGGCGGCGTTTTTGTTAGTTGGGGGAGCGGCGCTAGTCACTGCGAACCAACCAACAAATGTAAGCGCTGCTGCCGCAAAAGAATATACTATCGAAGGAGTAACACTTCGCAAGAATGGCAGCATCCAGGTTTTTGATGCCAGCGGCAACAGGATATTATTCCTTATTCAGGCCGAGGCGCAGCCCAACTGCACTCCGAGCAACGTTCTCGAACGAGATGTTCCGTTCAAATGTACTTTCATGCTAGAAACAGAGCCAACTGGCTTCTGTGTAGCCGAGGGCCGAGGCAATTGCGACCCCGACAGAAAAGTTGTCTGTACCGATTCTGCCTGTCTGATGCAGGAGGAGGAAAAGTGGTTTATCCAATATAAATATGGTGGAGATATTCCGCCATTAGCCTCTCTCCCAGTTGTATCTCAATATGAAAAGAATGCATCGGTCACTATCGCACAAACTCCAGCAGAGGTCGAAGGCTATACCTTTGCTGGCTGGACCGAGTGCGAAATTCCGACTGGCGAATCTGCGATAACGATTGCCAGCAATGCTTTTGCCATGCCAGAACGGAACGTGACTTTTTGTGGGACTTGGGCTATCAATGAATACGCCATAACCTTCGTTGTTGGTGTCGGCGGTAATCAGGCCGGCGCAACTAGCACGGTGGCAGGCGATTACGGTTCCGCATTCCCAACCCCGCCGAATGGCTATATTATGCCAGCAGACGGCTACTATTTCACAGGCTGGTCACCAGCTTTACCAACGACCGTTACGGAGAGCGGAACATACACGGCGACATTTGCACCTCTGATCCCCAACGCGACACCAACTGCCACATGCAAACCCGTCGAAGACGTCATATATGATGGCACTGAATACAGCTTCACGTCCTTTGGTCGCAGCACCGTAAGCGGCTGGGTTACGCAAAATAGAAACGGCCTGGATTCGAGATTTAGTCTCGAAACGGTCTCTAATTGGAAGGATAACTCAAACACGCCGAATTCCAATGTCGGAACTTACACGGCCGACACTTGGAGAATTCGCATTTATGTAACTGACGCAAATGGCAAGAAAGTTTACCTGCCTGAGCAGTATTCGATTACGAGTTGTACCAACGGTGTTAACGGCAAACCTGGCTTCAGAATCGTCCAAAGGCCTATAACTATTACGGCCAACGACAATAGCAAGGTTTACGATGGCGCGCCTCTAACGGATGACGGCTATATGTCTAGCGGACTGGCGCCAAATCAAAAGGTTGATAGCGTTGTTGTTGCTGGCTCCCAGACTGATGTCGGTAAAAGCGACAACGTCCCGAGCGCTGCTGTTATCAAGGATGCAAAAGATAACGATGTCACAGCTAACTATGAAATTACTTACGTGAACGGAGAACTAGAAGTCACCGCAGCTGAAATTGCTGTTTGCGAAGTAGATTGTGATGGAAACGGCAACGACGATTGGGATGTAGCTGTCAGCGGTTACGTGGGAACTTACGATGGCCGAGGACATACGATCGACATCAGACTGAAACCGGGCTTTGCAAAGGAATCTGAGCCATGGCTAATCACGAACGTCAATGGCGATGGCGAACAAATTTGCGTCTGGGTGTACGATACTGCAGGTAACTACAATCGCAAAGAAGTCTGTGCTGACGTAAAAATTACGCCAGCGGTCCTTACGATTAAGGCGAATAATGGCGGCAAACAACAGAATCAAAACGATCCAAATTGGTCGAATTGGACTGGCAATACTGCCGGTTGGGTTAATGGTGAAACGTGGTCCAATTTAATTAATCAACCAATCTACTCACGCAATGCAGGCGAGGCGGTAGGGAGCTACGCTATCAACGTGAATAATGCCTGTGGCCAAAACGGCAACTACAATGTGATTTGCGAGGCAGGTTCATTTGTGATCAGTGCCGTTCCCGTGACACCACCAGTGACTCCACCTGTTACGCCGCCGGTCACACCGCCGACTAACCCAACTGTTCTAACCAACCCGGGCGGACCAGCCGGTACACCGGTCGCTGTTGTTGACAATGTGCCAGCCACAGTCGACGAAGAACCCGAAGTCCTCGGCACTCGAAATGTTTCTCCGACTTATAAAGAAGATAAAGGCGAAGTCCTGGGTACAAAGAACGAAAATTATTGGGCCCTGCTCAACCTACTACTGGCTATCGGCACAGTGTTAGCTAGCGTGATCCTGATCATCACTTACTTTTTTGGCAGAAAAGACGATGAGAAGGAAAACCAGCGCCAAGAGGTTCGCCGCCACGGCTTTGTTCGAACGATGAGCATAGTACCGGCCGCGGTCGCCGTAATCTTCTTCTTTATGACCGAAGACTGGACACTGCCGATGCGCTGGTTTGACCAGTGGACGCTGTGGATGTTGCTGATCGCCGTGGTTCAGATCGGGGTAATATTTGCCGCTCGAAAGCGTATCAAAACAAAGCGACTTAACGAAGCTTAAGAAAAAATTCTGGAGTGCGCTGGGCATGGGCAAAAAGCTTGTGCTCGGCGCGTTTTCGTGCTATGATTTTGATAAGGTTTAAAACAGACATGAAATCCACCACAAAAAAACCTTACGCGAGAAAATCTGCACGTCCTGCCGCCAAGAAGCGAACGGTGCATGACGCGAGGAAGCGATCTTTGGCGCGACGCCGCCGAACTTCGCCTTATTCTCATTATGCCAAGCCTGTACACCGGCCGTCGTTCAGTTTGCGCCTGACCCGAGTATTCAATCAACTTTTCCTGCCGCTGCCGCGCAACGATTTTCGACCACATATCGTTCGGCGTTGGGGTTTGGCTGTTTTGGCTTTATTGCTCTTGGTAGTTAACAGCGGGTTTCTTTTCTTGCAACAAGAACAAGTTTTAGGCGAAAGCAGTGAAATCACAGCTGAGAAACTACTGACAAATACAAACTCTGTGCGAGTCAAAGACGGTCTCGGTGCCTTGAAAATCAGCCCCGAATTAAATCGCGCCGCTGCCGACAAAGCCGACGACATGCTAGCCAAAGACTATTGGTCGCATACTGCGCCGGATGGTCGCGAGCCGTGGGATTTCATCACGCATGAAAGTTACCGTTACATATTGGCTGGCGAAAACTTGGCACGTGGATTTAATACGTCAGACGGCGTGATTAAAGCTTGGCTAGAATCACCAACCCATCGCGCCAACGTTCTCGATAAAGATTACACCGAAATGGGCCTGGCCATAAAAACCGGGCAGATGGATGGCAAAACCACCACGTTGGTCGTGGCAATGTATGGCCGGCCAGCCAGCGCGCCAGATATATCAGCGCCGAATGCTGGCCGAATCAGTGGTATCAATACCAAGATCGGCATGATGGAAGGTAGCAGTAATTTCTGGAACACACTTCGGCGCGGCATGACCGATCTGACACCGTCGTTGATATTCACGCTGGTGGCGCTGACGATTGTCGCGATGTTAACTATCATTGCTCACTTTGCGCACTGGAAACTGTCGCCACGGCTGAGTCGGACTTGGCGGATGCATCATGCCGTGATCAAGCTTAGCTTTGTAACGTTTCTGATGATCGGCGCGATTCTCAGTTACGGCGGCGGAATGATCTAAACACTGAATACAATTAATCGACAGTAATTGTATATTGTAATTGCAAAAAACGTGTGCTAAAATGAACACATTATGAAAACAATAGCTGTCATTTTCGGGGGACGCTCAACAGAGCACGACGTATCAATTGTCACGGCAATCGCCAGTATTATTAATCCACTGCTGGCGACCGGCCAGTACGAGGTCGAACCAGTATATATTTCTAAAGACGGCTCGTGGTACTGGGACAAAAAACTCATGAACATCAAGACGTTCCAGTCGGACGAAATCAACGATTTCATGCAAAAAGCATCCAAGGTTCATCTGTTATTCGACAACGGATTAACACTGGTCAAATCCAGTCAATTCGCCGGCCGAAAACAATACAAGAAAATCGACGTAGTTTTCCCAGCCATGCACGGCACGCATGGCGAGGACGGCGATTTGATGGGCATCCTCGAAATGGCGAATGTGCCGTACGTCGGCTGTGGCGTTGCGGCCAGTGCCGTCGCCATGGACAAGGTTTTGGCCAAGCAAGTGACGGCCAGCGCTAACATTTCGTCAACGCCGTGGGTGTGGTTCACCGACGAAGATATGACGCGCGACATAAAGAGCGTCCTCGAGAAAATTAAATCGCTCAAATATCCGCTGTTCGTCAAACCGGCGCATCTAGGCAGCAGCATCGGCATCTCGAAAGTCGATACACCTGAACAGCTGGTAAATGCGCTCGAGGTCGCGGCGCATTACGACAACCGCATCATCGTCGAGCAGGGCGTGCAAAACCTAATTGAGGTCACTCTGCCAATCATCGGTAACAGCGAACCGCAACCGGCACTGCTCGAGCAGCCGCTGGTTAGCACTGACGATTTCTTTGACTTTGACACGAAATATATCGGAGGCGGAAAGAAAGGCGGCGGCAAAAAGGGCGGTCAAAAAGGCGTTAATTCAGGTTACAGCAAAATCCCGGCCGACCTGCCGAAAAACTTATACGACGAGGCAGTTGAAATGGGGTTATCGGTGTACAAAACGCTCGGCTGTAGCGGAATTTCGCGCGTTGACATGCTTATCGACAGCAAGCAGAAAAAAGTCTATTTTAACGAAGTAAATCCATTGCCAGGTGATCTATATAGGCACAACTGGGCGCAAGCTGGCGTTTCGGCGGTTGATTTGGTGAACAAACTAATTGCATTTGCTGAACAGCGTTGGCAAGAGAATCAGAAAAAGAACATCGCTTTTTCTACCAACTTTCTGAAACAGTTTTAGGTGTACATCGTTGCGTAAATCTACGCGTAATTATCAGTCCAATCGTTTTGCATTAGGACCACATCGCCGGTCGCAACAAACGTATCCAAATTTAGGTAAAAAGTTAGCGGATCGTAGATTATTGTCAGCTCGCCGTGATACTTCTCGCCCAGGCCTTCGACGATGGATTTTGTTACAGAATTTTTCATCAAAACTACTTTGTCAAAGTTAGCCTTTGCTAGTAATTCGCCAATCTCGCGGTGATTTTCTTCAACCTTTGATCCTTGTTCAACTAACCCGGGCGTAACGTAAATCTTGCGTTTTGCTGGCAATTCTTTTAATAATCCAATTCCAGCGCGCACACCATCGAGATTTCCGTTATAAGTATCGTCAATCACAACAGCGCCATTCAAGATCCGCGGTTCCATGCGATGTTCAAAGGGTTTCAAATCTTTTAATCCAGCGCGAATCTCTTTCTCATCCAGACCAAGTTTTTTCGCGAAATCTACGGCGGCGGCCACGATGCCGATGTTGTGTCGGCCGAGTAAACCGGATTCGATTTTCATTTTGCCTAAAGTAAGTTCCGTACCAAACGCCGTTACCGTAACATTTTTCACGGGTAAATTCTTGACGCCGTCGCGTGAATAAAACGTCGAATTTTTGGTGTCAAATTTTTTCAAGATTTCGCTGTCAGCGTTCAAGTAAATCGGCTTATCAGCCAAATATTTTTGCAAGTCCATAATGTCCGACACCAACTCATCACGACTGGAAAAATTCGCCAAATGTGCGTCGTTAATGCCAGTGATAAACCCTGCGTCTGGCTGGATAAAATTGCACATTTCCATAATGTCATCTGGGCGATATTCGCCGAATTCGAAAATCAAAATGTCTTCATCGCCGGTTAATCTATCGATGAATTTCGCAAAACCCAGTGGCTGGTTGATGTTGCCGGGCGTGGCAGCGACTTTTTTCCCGCCAGCTAAAATCGTCGCCAAAACCGATTTGGCGGTAGTTTTGCCGAAACTGCCGGCGATAGCGATTCTGTAACCTTTGTGGTCTTTCAAGATTTCTTTGGCGAGGGCGATGCGTTTTTTTGCCAAAGGTTTCTTGATCAAGAAGTCGCCAAAAATCAGCGGCAAAACAATCACATATTGTGCGATAACAGGCAAAATGAGAAGTAAGGCCAGTGCCAATCCGTAAATCCAAAGCTGATTGAAAGCTATTACGGCCCAAAAAATCGCCGCGATATAAATTAAAACAAACAAAGCCAGCGCGTTAAACAACAAGTGAATTTTCATCGTTGGCACCATTTCGCCACGTTTTCTCACGATCCGAAAATTCTTAACGCGTCGCAACCAGGACAAATATTCTCGCACATTATATTCAGTTTGCTGCAACATATAGAGCAGCGTTCGCTCATAGCCAAAGTTCAGTCGCGACCAGTATTTCTTTATCACAAGAACTCCTTGATAAGTTTCAAAACTTTTTCCGGTTGATCGAGGAAAACATAATGGCCGGCCTGGTCGATAATTTCCAATTGTGAATGCAGAATTTTGGTAGCAAAAACTTTTGCATCAGCCGGCGGCGTTTCGGTATCGTCAGCACCCCAAATTAATAAGCTTGGTTGTTTGACTAGCGGCATCGCGGACGTTAAGTCTTCGTTAACGATGTTTTGAAAGGTCTGACGCATGATAGGATCGCCCTGCAGATTTTTGTAATCGGTCGAAGCGAACTTTTGGCCGACTTTTGCACGCAGACTAGACGGTAGAATACGCGACATTCTCGCCATCAATTTTATAGTTTTCCCGCGCGTATCCAACCTCGGTTTGACGCCAGAAGTGTCCATAAAAATTAGTTTCTCGGCGCGGAATTTACTATTTGAGATGCCTTTCAACATGACACGCCCGCCGAACGAATGACCGACAATCGCGTGGATTTCTTTCAGACCGGCTTTCTCGATAAATTTCTCTGTCCAATCAGCGTAGTCCTGCACGTCCCAAACTTGCGGCGGTTGATCTGTGCCAGAAAATCCCGGGAAATTTAATGCCACGACGTCGAAATCTTTTTCGAGGTTATCAATTAATCCTTTAAATACTGCGGCGTTTGATCCCCAGCCGTGCAGAAATAGCAATGTTGGCGCTCCATTTTTCCCTGAGCGTAAATATTCGGTCATCAAACCCTCGATTATAACTTTCATTACTAAATATTGTAGCATATGTTCGCTCCCTTGACCCAGCGGGGGGGGGCTGTGGTAATATATGTTTATGAATATAAAACATACTGACAAAAACCATTTATTAAAAATCGGTTTCGTTGCTATGTTTATTATGACGACGGGTATGACTATCTTGCAATTCGTGCGGCCAGTCGATGGAGCCTCCTCCACCGGCACCTGCCTCCCCATAACCAAAGGCGGAACCGGAGTCTGCACTCTGGCCGAAGCTCAAACTATACTGGGCATAAAAAATCCACTAG
>Ga0099364_10000562_pt1 | contig 63243 bp, 48 predicted proteins | sample TergutTh196P3_FD_73070 | JGI IMG/M metagenome (GOLD analysis project Ga0099364, IMG submission 73070) | Microcerotermes parvus P3 segment gut microbial communities from Pointe-Noire, Republic of the Congo - Th196 P3 | ecosystem: Host-associated > Arthropoda: Insects > Digestive system > Gut ... | reverse complement strand
TCTCGCCCTATGCCGGTCTGGCCTATGAGTACGAGTTTGACGGCAAGTCCAAGGCCAGCACGAACGGCTACAAGATTGACAGACCGGACATGAAGGGCGGAACCGGAGTCTTTGAGGGCGGCTTGATTGTCAAACCCACCCCGAATCATCCCCTCTCCGTCAACGTGGGCCTGCAAGGCTACACCGGCAAGATGCAAGGCTGGGGCGGAAGCGTCAGAGTGAAGTACGAGTTTTGATGGCAGGTTTTCCCTCTCCCGCTTGCGGGAGAGGGTGGCCGTAGGCCGGGAGAGGGATTGGCGTAGGGGCGACCGTCCTCGGTCGCCCGCACAGTTTCTCCCATCTTCCGTTTGCGGCATAGACATGAATGGGAGAGGCGGGCATTTGTCCTCTCTCCCGCTTGCCCAACCGTCATTCCCGCATGCCTGTCCCCGCGAAGGCGGGGAGAGGCATGCGGGAATGACGTGTGATTGGGCGTGGGAGAGAGGAGGGGAAAGGCGCTCGCTCCAATCTACCAGACAAATCGTGCGCGGGTTGTGCCAGAGATTCACAAAAACGGTATTGCCCGCCGCTTCATCGCGTTCGCGCTTTATGGCAATGAACATCAACTCGGAAAATCGGTGTTCTCGGAAAAGTTCGGCTTGTCGGCATCATGGCTGACCATGACCATCTCAAGGCGATACCTGTATGCGATTAGCTTGCGGCTCGCCCCCAATGCGATTTTACTCATGCGCCCAGAAAAGCCCGGATGCGTTCGGTTATTTTGTCGGGCAATTGTTCGTCCAGACAATCAAACGCTTCTCCCGGCAGGCTGTTGTTGAGCCAGGTAATCTGCCGTTTGGCAAATTGTCGGGTGGCGGCAATACCCCGTTCCGCCAGGGTTTCCCGCGCATACCCGCCTTCCAGATATTCCCAGGTCTGGCGGTAGCCGACCATCCGCATGGCAGGCAGGTTCGGAGTCAAAGCATAGCGGCTCTTTAGCGCAATCACTTCCTCGATCAAACCGTTGGCAAGCATGGCATGAAAACGGAGCGCAATCCGTTCATGCAGGACGGCGCGCGAACCGGGGAAGAGGGAAAGGAACAGAAAGCGGTAAGGCAGGGGATTGTGGCTCGTTTTCGCCAACAGCTCCGACATGGGACGTTTGGCAATTCGGCATATTTCCAGAGCGCGCTGGATGCGCTGGCTGTCAAAGGGAGACAGGCGAAGGGCAGTAGCTGGGTCTATCGTCATCAGTTCATGGTGCAGGAGAGGCCAGCCTTTTTCCGCCGCTTCCCGGTCAATGGCGGCGCGTATGGCAGGGTCGGCATGAGGCAGGTCGGCCAGACCGGACAACAATGCCCTGAAATAAAGCATGGTTCCGCCAACCAGCAAAGGCACATGCCCCATAGCCGTGATTTCCGCCATAGCGTCCAGAGCGTCAACGCGAAAACGCGCGGCGGAGTAGCTTTCTTCCGGGGTGATGAGGTTGATTATGCGGTGCGGAAATTCGGCAAGGGTCGCTGCGTCCGGCTTGGCGGTTCCGATGTCCATATCAAGGAATACCTGAGCGGAATCCACGCTTACAATTTCCAGAGGCAAGAGCCGCGCAAGGGTCAGCGCAAGGGCAGTCTTGCCGCTGGCGGTCGGCCCCATCAGCAGTACGGCAGGCGGCAGGGGAGAGTAGTCTGGCGCGGAGGGAAGGACAGCAGGCGTCACGAATTATCGGTATAGCCTGGAGTGCTTTTCCATTTCTCCTACCTCATAAATGGCATTGGCGCGTCCGACGAGCAGGGAATCAATTTGCCCGATTCGCTCAGGGTCTTTTTTGGCGTAAGGCAGCTTCAGCAGGATATAGCGCATGGCATTCAAGCGCGCGCGTTTCTTGCAGTCGGATTTAACCACCGTCCAGGGCGCGTCTGCCGTGTCGGTGTAGAAGAACATTGCTTCCTTGGCCTTGGTGTAGTCGTCCCATTTGTCCAATGATGCCATGTCAATGGGCGAGAGTTTCCATTGTTTAAGGGGGTGCTTTCGTCGCTCCCTGAAACGGCGGTGTTGCTCGGCTCTGGAGACGGAAAACCAGAACTTGACGAGATGAATGCCGGAACGAACCAGATTGCGCTCGAACTCCGGGCATTGCCGCATGAATTCGGTATATTCGTCAGGGGCGCAAAAGCCCATGACTCGCTCGACGCCCGCCCGGTTGTACCATGAGCGGTCGAACAGCACGATTTCTCCGGTGGTAGGCAAATGCTGGGAATAACGCTGAAAATACCATTGCCCGCGCTCTACTTCGGAAGGTTTTTCCAATGCCACTACCTTCGCGCCGCGAGGATTCAAATGTTCCATGAAGCGTTTGATGGTTCCGCCCTTGCCGGCAGCGTCGCGCCCTTCAAACAGGATGATTACCCGTTGTCCGGTGTCCTTGACCCATGCCTGCAATTTCAGAAGCTCAACCTGCAAGTGGTATTTCTGCTTTTCATAATTTTTGCGTAACATCAGGTTTTTGTAGGGATACCCGCCCTGACGCCAGTTGTCGACAAGCTCATCGTCAGGGGAGATGGGCGGCTTGGGCGAGATATATTCCGGTTTCAGGAGAGCGTCGCGCAAAAGCGCCGCGTCATCCGGCGAAGCTCCGGCGAGGATGGTTTCCAGGGTGCTGGCAACCGACTGGATGCCTTCATCCTTGACTACTCGTTGCAGAATGTCCTTTACGGCGACGGCCTTGAACTCCCGCGCCGCATCAACAGCCTCTCCGACTTCAAAATTACGGATGCCGACTTGCGTGGTGGAAGCGGCAATGTCGCCGGAAGAGGCCGGACGCGGCGCATTGCGTTTGGGGGCAGCGCCGATGGCGGCAACTACGGTTTTTGGCGCGGCGCGCCTCTTGCCGACGATTGTCGCGCCTGTCCGTTTTGCGTCTGACTCGACCGCGTTTGTCTCCATGTTGGAAGAGCTTTTGTCTGAAGCCATGTTCTTTCCCCTGTATGTCGTGAGACTGTAACTATAAACCAGCTTGGCAGTAGTTTATACAAAAAATTTCTTGCGGGTTGCGCCGCTTTCACAAGGACATCAATCGCGCCCCTTGCTTTTTTCCGGCCTTGCACTATAATGGCATAGGTTCATAGTGCGCGTGAGCATAATCTTTCCAAATCAATGAAGCCATGATCCGCGTTATGTCGTATACTTCTGCATTCTGCCCTTCTCTGCGTTGACGGCTAATGAGATGAAACCATATATGGAAAAACCGATCATGCTGGCGGACGATGTCAGCGCCAGTCTGTTGGCAGGGAAAGCCGCCTTGTCGCAAGACTACAAGGCGCTTACCGCAGACTCCGCCGCGATCATGACGAGCGCAATCAGCGCCATTTATGGGGAGGCGAGCGAGACTTGCTTTGATGCCACAGTAGTTTTATGGAGATTGAGGCTATCCAACCTGTGTCGGAGAATCCACGGCCTTGAGGTCGGCGCGACTCCAAAAAACCAATACATTTTCAGGCGGGCGACAAATGTTTGATAATTTTTTCAGCGACAAGCCGAGAATCTTTCGCTTCAGGGTATTTTCGTGCCTTACGCTTCTGGTAATTTTTGCGCTGCTCATGGTCGCGTTCGTCCTGACAACAGAGAGATACGGACATAGTTTGGTATCGGACAAGCTGGCAATCACTTCCAAAAACATGAAATTGAGTCTGGCAACACTAGTGAATAGTGAAATTGCCCTTGCCAGAAAAATGGCGGATTCGCCTGTGATACAACAACATTTTTTGCATCCGTCGGATACCCGGCAATATGCCATTGATGAAATAGAGTCTTACCGGAGGAATTTTGAAGACAAGTCATTATTCTGGGTCAGCGACATTGATAAAATGTTCTATAGAACCGGCAACCCTCCGTTCGTTTTGGATCCGTCTCTTCAGGAAAATTACTGGTACAACATGACATTGTATGAGACAGATACATACAATTTCAACATCAACTATAGCCCTGATCTGAACGAAGCGAATCTTTGGGTCAATGTTCCGGTCTTTTCACATGATAAAACTCCTATCGGAATGGTAGGGACGGCTATCAAGATTGATGATTTTCTTGATTTGGTAATCACGATTGATGATACGGTACAACTGTTCATGTTCAACAGATTTTCGGAAATCACGGCGAGCAAGGAAACGCAACTAGTGTATGACAAAGTGTTGCTGACCGATCATCTGGGAGCGGTCGGAGAGAGAGTTATATCCTATGCTCAAACTATGCAGGATTCGGACAAGATTTTCTTTGTTCATGATAATATGATGTATTATATAAGCGCGGTTCCGCTTTTGGATTGGCATTTGGTAGGCGCTGCTTCAATACAATTTTCCACTCTGATTGATCCGATGATTGCCAGGGTGTTCGTGGTTATATTTATGATAAGTTTAGCTATTGTTATTGTGCTTAATATCTATGTGTCAAAAATGAACAGAACAATGGAAAGTCAATACCAAGAACTCGTATTGGCAAATGAAGAGGCTGTTTTGGCGAATGAGAAGGCTGATAAGGCATCCAGGGCAAAGTCCGATGTTCTTGCCCGCATGAGCCACGAGATACGCACTCCGATGAATGCGATCATCGGATTGAATGAACTGGCAAGGAGAGAACACGGCACGCCCAGGGCGCTTGAATACAACATGGGTATCAAGAGAGCTGGAAACAGCCTGTTGGAGATCATCAACGATATTCTTGATTTTTCCAAAATTGAATCCGGCCTGTTATCTATCATCGCCGCTCCATATGATGCCGCCTCTATGTTTAATGACGTATTGACTGTCCTCAGCATAAAGATGACGGAAAAAGATATTACGCTGACAACGGATATATCCAACTCCATTCCAGGCGTCATGATAGGCGATGCCGGGCGTGTCAAACAAATACTGTTCAATCTTCTGAGTAATGCCGTAAAGTACACGGAAGAAGGCTTTGTCAAACTTACCGTTTCAGGGGAGCGGACATCGGAAAACGCGATACGGCTGACCATGACCGTTGAAGACAGCGGTATCGGCATCAGAGAGGAAGACTTGCCGAAGCTGTTCGGCGAATTTGCGCGCGTTGACGAAAAACGCAACAGCGCGATTGAGGGAACCGGCCTTGGTTTGCCCATAGCCCGTAATCTGTGCCGGGCTATGGGAGGCGATATTGTGGCGGCGAGCGAGTACGGCAAGGGTTCAGTTTTTACCGCGACACTGACGCAATGCGTGGACGATTGGGAGCCTGTGCTTGATGTTGCGGCGATTGGAGAACAGCGGATTCATTCGGGACAGTTTCACGATCATAATGATAATATCCGCTTTACCGCGCCGGAAGCGGATGTGTTGCTTGTTGATGATTCGGCAAGCAATCTGATAGTGGCTGAAGGTTTGCTCCGGCCTTACCAGGTGCGCGTCACAACCTGCAAGAATGGACGCGATGCCGTCGAATTGGCGCAAACGCGCGATTTTGACCTTGTGTTGATGGATCACATGATGCCTGAAATGGACGGCGTAGAGGCCACGATAGCCATACGCGCTCTCGGAGGGCGTTTCACGAAGTTGCCCATTGTGGCGCTTACGGCGAATGTCATATCAGGGATGAGGGAAAAGTTTCTGGAGAACGGCTTTGATGATTTTCTTGCCAAACCCATAGAAATACCCTTGCTGGATTCGGCTTTGAAAAAATGGCTGCCGGCGGAAAAACTTCGCAGTACGATGGAAGAGGGGGAAAGGAAAGCCGCTGGCTATGCCCTGCCGGAAATTCCCGGCGTGGATGCCGCTGTCGGCCTGGCCAGAGTTAGCGGGTCGCCAAAACTCTATCGGAAGCTTTTGCAAGTGTTCCTTCAGGAGGCAAAGGCAAATTTTGCCTTGCTTGAAGCCGCGCCGGACAGGGAGAATCTGCAACCTTTCATTATCTTTGTGCATTCCATGAAAAATGGTTTGGCAAATATTGGCGCAAACGCTTTGTCCCAATCGGCGGCTATGCTGGAAAAAGCCGGGCATGACGGGGATATGGAGGTAATCCGTGATAATCTTGAGCCGTTCAGAAATGAGTTTGACATACTGATGACGCGCATCGGCGAAATTGATGGGTGATTCCATGATGCGAGCCAGCAAAATATGGGAGCTGTGGCGCGAAGCGTCGGCGGGCAACCGACAGGCTGCCTTCTGCCTTGACCACTCGTGCAGAATATCCCTGACGGCGCTTGTCTTCTGCTTGCTTTTTCCCGATACTGCGCTAATATGTCACGGATATGGATAATCCAAGTGAGGCATGTTGTGGCACGAGGTCATATATCTTCTGAAATGGCAACAAACATGAACGGAATTTACGATTCCGGCATGTTTTTTTGCATACTCACTCACCACTTGCGCGCCATACGCGCCATATTTCCGCTATGCCCGCCAGCTGGGCTAAGCGTATTCATTCCCGGCATGTCCGGTATGTTTCCCTCGCTTCCGTCATGGCGAGGCTTTGTTACGCAAACACGTATCCCTCCAAAGCAATTCTGCTATAATCAACATCCTGTCGTATACTATGTTATTCGACTTTTCCCGCTTTGGCGGCATAGATTGAGGTAAAACCGCATATGGAAAAACTTGTTATGTTGGTGGACGACAGCAGCTCCAATCTGTTGGCTGGTAAGGCTGCCTTGTCGCAAGACCACAATGTGCTGACGGCTGGCTCTGCCGCAATCATGATGCAAATGCTTGAGTGGAGCAGGCCGGATCTGATCCTGCTGGATGTGGACATGCCGGAAATGAGCGGTTTCGAGGCGATCAAAATCCTGAAAAGACGCCGGGAAACGCGGAATATTCCTGTCATATTCCTTACTGCCCTGAATGACAGCGCAAGCGAACTGAAGGGGCTGGAACTCGGCGCGGTGGACTATATTGTCAAGCCATTTTCCTTGCCGCTGCTTCGTAAGCGCGTCGAGTTGCATCTTCTTCTGGAAGAGCAAAAAAGCGAACTCCAGCACTACAACGACAATCTCCAACGCATGGTCAAGGAGAAAACAAAAACCATTTTGAAGCTCCAGAACAAGCTCTTGGCGGCTGTGGCGGAGATGGTAGAAAGCCGGGACGGAACCACCGGCGATCACATTGCCAGAACACGGCAGTATTTGCGAATCCTTATCTCCGCCGTCATCGAAGCCGACATCTGGGCTGAAGAGGCCTCAGAGTGGGATATCGATCTGCTGTGTCAATCCTGCCAACTTCATGATGTCGGCAAGGTAGCCATAAGCGACAATATCCTGAAGAAGCCGGGGAAGCTGACGTCTGAGGAATTTTCCGAAATGCAGCAGCATGTGCCCATCGGGATAGCATTCATTGAAAGACTGGAAGGCGACGAGGTCAGCAGCGACTTCTTGCGCTATGCGAAAATCTTCGTCGCGTTTCACCACGAAAAGTGGGACGGTTCAGGATACCCGCTTGGCCTTGCCGGTGGTAAAATTCCCCTGCTTGGTCGTATGATGGCCTTGATTGATGTCTATGATGCCTTGACTTCCGCCCGGCCTTACAAAAAAGCGTTTGACCATGACGAGGCGGCAAGCATTATTGTGGAAAGTAAAGGAACGCATTTTGATCCGGCGTTGATTGGCATTTTTGAAAAAAATCCGGACATGTTCAGGCAGGCGAAAAATGCTCGATAAGTTTTTCCGCGATAAGCCTAGAATATTCCGTTTCAGGGTATTTTCGTGCATTACGCTTCTGGTCATTTTTGCGCTGCTCCTGGTCGCGTTCGTCCTGACAATGGAGAGATACGGATATAGCTCAGTATCGGACAAATTGGCGATTACTTCCGAAAATATGAGATTGCGTCTGGCAACGGTGGTAAATAGTGAAATTGCCCTTGCCAAAAAAATGGCGGATTCGCCCGTGATACAAAGGCATTTTTTGCATCCGTCGGATACCCGATTAAAGCAATATGCTTTAGATGAAGTAGAGTCTTACCGGAGGAATTTTGAGAACAAGTCATTATTCTGGGTCAACGACATTGACAAGATATTCTACAAGAATGATAGCGAGCCATTCGTTTTGGATCCATCTCTTCAGGAAAATTACTGGTACAATATGACATTGTATGAGACAGACACATACAATTTCAACATCAACTACAACCCTGATTTGAATGAAACGAATCTATGGGTCAATGCTCCGGTCTTTTCGGATAACAAGCAGCCAATAGGAATAGTAGGCACTGCTATCAAGATTGATGATTTTGTTGATTCGGTAATAACGATTGATGACACAGTGCAATTGTTCATGTTCAACAAATTTTCAGAAATCACGGCGAGCAAGGAAACACAGTTAGCGTATGATAAAGTATTGTTGACTGATCACCTCGGAGCGGTCGGAGCAAAAATTATATTCCATGCTCAAAATATACAGGATTCGGATATGGTTTTCTTTGTTCATGACAATATTATGTATTGTATAAGCTCTGTTTCGCTTTTAGGCTGGCATATGGTTTCTGCCGCCCCGATAGATTTTTTTACCCTGGTTGATCCGATAGTCGCGCAACTATTCGTATTGATTTTTATGATAAGCGTAGTTATTGTTGTTGTGCTCAATATTTATGTGTCAAAAATGAACAGAACAATGGAAAGTCAATATCAGGAACTCGTATTGGCAAATGAGCGGGCTACTGTGGCGTCCAAGGCCAAGTCGGATTTTCTTGCCCGCATGAGCCATGAGATACGCACTCCGATGAATGCGATAATCGGGTTGAATGAGCTTGCCAAAAGGGAACACGGCAAGCCCGAGGCGCTGGAATACAACGTGGGCATCAGAACAGCGGGAAACAGCCTGTTGGGCATTATCAACGATATTCTTGATTTTTCCAAAATTGAATCAGGTCAGTTAACTATCAGCGCCGCGCCGTATGAGACAGCTTCTCTTTTGAATGACACGTTGACAATCCTTCGTGTAAAGATAGCGGAAAAAGCGATTACGCTGATAACGGATATAGCGCCATCAATTCCCGGCATCATGATCGGAGACGTTGGGCGCATAAGGCAAATTCTGCTGAATCTTTTGAGCAACGCCTTGAAATACACGGAAACAGGTTTCATCAAGCTATCTGTTTCCATGGAGAAAACGGCGGAGAATGCGCTACTCCTGACCATGGTTGTTGCAGACAGCGGCATCGGAATCAGAGAGGAGGATATGCCGAAGCTGTTTGACGAATTCAAGCGCATTGATGAAAAACGTAACAGCGCGATTGAGGGAACGGGCCTAGGGTTGTCCATAGCCCGCAACCTGTGTCGGGCTATGGGCGGCGATCTTGCGGCGGCGAGCGAATACGGCAAAGGTTCTGTTTTTACCGCCGGCATAATGCAAATGGTTGAAAATTGGGAGCCGATGCCGGATATTACGGCTACGTTGAAGGCTAAGGAACAGCTTTCTTATGACCTTTCCGGCAATATGCGAATGCCTGAAGGGCAGTTTCACGACACCAGAATAAATGTCCGCTTTACCGTGCCGGAAGCCTGTGTGCTGATAGTTGATGATTTTGAAAGTAATCTCCTTGTGGCTGCTGGTCTGATCCGGCCTTATCAGGCGCGCGTCACAACTTGCGTGAATGGGCGCGAGGCTGTCGAATTGGTGCAAAAGCATGATTTTGACCTCGTATTGATGGATCACATGATGCCCGAAATGGATGGTATGGAAGCCACAGCAGCCATACGCGCTCTTGGAGGACGTTTTACGAAACTGCCCATTGTGGCGCTTACGGCCAATGTAGTATCAGGGATGAAGGAAATGTTTCTGGAAAATGGTTTTGATGATTTTCTCGGCAAGCCTCTGGAAGTGCCTCTGTTGGATGCGGCGCTGAAAAAATGGATACCCGGGGAAAAACAACTCGCCGTTGATCGCCCTTGTTGAAAAATCCAGACATGTTCAGGCAGGCGACAAATGTTCAATAAATTTTTCAGCGCCCAATCAGCGACTATCCGCTTCAGGGTATTTTCGTGCATTACGCTTCTGGTGATTTTTGCGCTGCTTTTGGTCGCGTTCGCCCTGGCGACAGGTAGATACGGATATAATTCAGTATCGGACAAGCTGGCAATTACTTCCGAAAATACGAGATTGCGTCTGGAAACAGTAGTGAGCGGCGATATTGCCCTGGCCAAAAAGATGTCAGACTCTATTGTGGTACGGCGTCATTTTCTGAATCCGTCGGATACTCAATTAAAGCAGGATGCTTTTGATGAGTTTGAGTATTATCAGAGGAATTTTGAAGACAGGGAACTATCCTGGGTCAGCGACATTGACAAACTGGTTTACATAAAAGATAAGGAGCCATATCTTATAAATCCGGCTCTTTCGGAAAACTATTGGTACAACAAGACGCTGTACGAGACGGATACATACCATCTCAATATCAATCATAACCCTGATTTTGGTCAAACCAGTCTCTGGATCAATGTTCCGGTCTTCTCACATGATAAAAAGCCTATTGGGATGCTGGCGACAGTTATCAAGATTGGCGATTTTCTTGATTCAATAATCACGATTGACGACTCAATGCAATTGTTTATGTTCAACAGTCTTTCAGAGATTACCGTGAGCAGGGATAAACAATTAGTGTATGACAAAGTATTGCTGACGGATCATCTTGGAGCGGTCGGAGACATGATAGTATCCAATGCTCAAAATATGCAGGATTCGGATATGGCTTGCTTTGCTTATGATAATGTTATGTATTGCACAAGCCAGGTTCCATTTTTGGGCTGGTATCTGGTTTGCTCCGCTTCAATAGATTTTTTCACCCTGATTGATCCTATGGTCGCGCAAATGTTCGTATTGATTTTTATAACAAGCATAGCTATTGTTATTGTGCTTAATATCTATGTGTCAAAAATTAACAGGACAATGGAAAGTCAATATCAGGAACTCGTATTGGCAAATGAGCGGGCTACTGTGGCGTCCAAGGCCAAGTCGGATTTTCTTGCCCGCATGAGCCATGAGATACGCACTCCGATGAATGCGATAATCGGGTTGAATGAGCTTGCCAAAAGGGAACACGGCAAGCCTGAGGCGCTGGAATACAACATGGGCATCAGGACTGCGGGAAACAGCCTGTTGAGTATCATCAACGATATTCTTGATTTTTCCAAAATTGAATCAGGTCAGCTAACTATCAGCCCCGATCCATATGAAACAGCCTCTCTTTTGAATGACACGTTGACAATCCTTCGTGTAAAGATAGCGGAAAAAGAGATTACGCTGATAACGGATATAGCGCCATCAATTCCCGGCATCATGATCGGAGATGTCGGACGCATAAGGCAAATTCTGCTGAATCTTTTGAGCAACGCTTTGAAGTACACGGAAACAGGCTTCATCAAGCTATCGGTTTCAATGGAGAAAACGGCGGAGAATGCGCTGCTCCTGACCATGATTGTTGAAGACAGTGGTATCGGCATCAAGGAGGAGGAGTTGCCAAAGCTGTTTGGCGAATTTAAGCGCATTGATGAAAAACGTAACAGCGCGATTGAGGGAACGGGCTTGGGGTTGTCCATAGCCCGCAACCTGTGTCGGGCTATGGGCGGCGATCTTGTGGCGACGAGCGAATACGGCAAAGGCTCTGTTTTTACCGTCACCATAATGCAAATGGTTGAAAATTGGGAGCCGATGCCGGATATTACTGCGACATCGAAAACAGGGGGACAGGTTTCTTATGGTCTGAGCGGCTCGCCGGAAGGGAATTACGACACCGTCATTTATGTCCGCTTCACTGCTCCGGAAGCCTCTGTACTGATAGTTGATGATTTTGACATTAATCTCATTGTGGCTGAAGGTTTGCTCCGGCCTTACCAGGTGCGCGTCACAACCTGTGTGAATGGGCGTGAAGCCGTCGAATTGGTGCAAAAACATGATTTTGACCTTGTGCTGATGGATCACATGATGCCTGAAATGGACGGCGTAGAGGCCACGATAGCCATACGCGCTCTCGGAGGGCGTTTTACGAAGCTGCCCATTGTGGCGCTTACGGCCAATGTCATATCAGGGATGACGGAAATGTTTCTGGAAAACGGTTTTGATGATTTTCTCGGCAAGCCTTTGGATTTGAAGTTGCTGGAAGCGGCGCTGAAAAAATGGCTGCCAAAGGAAAAACAACATGCCGCGCATAAATCGGACGAAAAATATTCCAGTTTTCTCCCGCAGGAAAGAGATAGCGAGGACGTTCCATGAAAATCACTTTTAAAGCAGTTAAAATAAAATTCCTTTTGTTCTTTGTGTCGTTTGTTGTGGCGCTTTTTACGGTAATCGCCATAACCTCGGTGCGGCAGCTACAGCAGGCTACGTCCATCATGGCGTCCATCGCAGGGATGCCTGTGCTGGAACGCGCCTCTTCCTTCATAGACGGCGATGAGTACGAACGCCTTGCCCAAACCCTTGATCCCGCCGACCCGTATTATATTGAAACGCAGGAAAAATTTCGGGAGCTGAAAAAACAAACGCGACCTCTATACCTCTACACGATGGCGCCCTATAAGGAGAATGTCCATGTTTTTATATTCGACGGCGAAGAACCGGACAGCGATGGCTTCTCGCCTATCGGGTCGGAAGAAGACCTAAGCGATTATGAAAACGCTTACTTTCAGACCTACGAAACGAAGACCCCGCAATTCACGCCCATGATGTTCACATCGCAATGGGGGCGTCTCGTTTCGGCATATATGCCCATACTGAACTCGAAGGGAGACGCTGTGGGGATTATAGGCGTGGATTTCGAAGGGCAGGAGATTTATGAGACAATCATGTCGAACGTAATGCGGCAGATCGCCTTTGCCGTGATATTCATCACGACAGGGCTGTTTATTTACTTTTTCCTGCTGAAAGATCTGACCCGGCAAAATAAAGAACTCCTGGATATGAACCTGAAAGCCGAGGCCGCTTCGCGTTCGAAAAGCGATTTTCTTGCTCGCATGAGCCACGAGATACGCACTCCGATGAATGCGATCATCGGTTTGAGTGAACTTGCCAGGAGGGAACACGGAAAGCCAGAGGCGCTGGAATACAATATGGGCATCAGAGCTGCGGGAAACAGTCTGTTGGGCATTATCAACGATATTCTTGATTTTTCCAAAATTGAATCCGGTCAGGTTTATATCGGCGCAGCTCCGTATCAAACAGACTCTCTCTTGAATGATACGTTGGCGGTTCTTCGCATAAAGATAGCGGAAAAAGCGATTATGCTGATAACGGATATAGCGCCATCAATTCCCGGAGTCATGATCGGAGATGTAGGACGCATCAGGCAAATTCTGCTGAATCTTTTGAGCAATGCCTTGAAGTACACGGAAAATGGTTTTATCAAACTCTCCGTTTCAATGGAGAAAACAGCGGATAATGCGCTACTCCTGACCCTGACTGTTGAAGACAGCGGCATTGGGATCAGGAAGGAGGATCTGCCGAAGCTGTTTGACGAATTCAAGCGCATTGATGAAAAACGCAACAGCGCGATTGAAGGAACAGGCCTGGGGCTGTCCATAACCCGTAATCTTTGCAGGGCTATGGGAGGCGATCTTGTGGCGACGAGCGAATACGGCAAAGGTTCGGTTTTTACCGCCACGCTAACGCAGGTCGTGGACGATTGGAGCCCAATGCCTGATATTACAGCGACTTTGAGGGAAGGGGAACAGTTTGCTTATGGCATTTCAAGCAATCTGCGAATGCCTGAAGGACAGTTTAACGACCCCAGAATAAATGTCCGCTTTACCGCGCCGGAAGCCGAGTTGCTAATTGTTGATGACTTTCCAAGCAATCTACTTGTTGCTGAAGGTCTGCTTCGTCCTTATCAGGTGCGTATTCGCACTTGCGCGAATGGACGCGAAGCCGTCGAATTGGTGCAAAACCATGATTTTGACCTCGTACTGATGGATCACATGATGCCTGAGCTGGACGGCGTAGAGGCCACGGCAGCCATACGCGCTCTCGGAGGACGTTTTACGAAGCTGCCCATTTTGGCGCTTACGGCCAATGTCATATCAGGAATGCGGGAAATGTTTCTGGAAAACGGCTTTGATGATTTTCTCGCCAAACCTCTGGAAGTGCCTCTTTTGGACGCGGCGCTGAAAAAGTGGCTGCCGAAGGAAAAAATGCTGGAAGACGAGGGAGCAGCTGCGGGTGCTTCCCTGTCGGCAATTCCCGGCGTTGATGCCGCTGCCGGAATAGCCAGAGTAGGCGGGTCGCGGGAACTCTATCAGGAGCTTCTGCAAATGTTCCTTCGGGATGTAAAGGCTCGTTTTGCCCTGCTTGAAGCAATTCCTGAAAAGGAAAATCTGCAACCATTCACTACTTTTGTGCATGCCGTAAAAAGCGGCTTGGCCAACATTGGGGCGAGCGCCTTGTCCGAATCGGCGGCGGCGCTGGAAAAAGCCGGACGGAACGATGATATGGACGTAATCCGAAACAATCTTGCCTCATTCAGAAATGAGCTTGCCGCTTTGATGGCGCATATAGGCGAAACTGGTAATCGTACTTCAGCCCAGGCGGATCGGGAAAGCGCGTTAGAGGAGACGTTGCGCGAAGCCTTGGCGGAATTGAAGAACGCTCTGGAGGCAAAGGATATGGGCGGGATGGACAGAGCCATAGCGAAGATGCAAAGCCATTCGCTCGCCTCACGGCATACGGCGGTAACCGACATAGCGCAACATGTTCTTTTCGGAGATTTCAAAAAAGCGGCAGAGGCTGTAGACTCGCTGCTTGGGCAGGGTGACCATATATAATAAGCTGTGTATCGCAGGTTGGTGCGAGCTGCCGCCAACTCCAACATTGGAGCTATCGTTATAGTGCTTTCAGATAATAACGAGACGATCAAGTGATGTGCGGGAAAGGCAAAATGCCAGCATCTTCTCTCCCACTCGCGGCGCAGCAACAAGCGGGAGATGGGATACATTTGCGCTATTTTCATCCATGCCCTCGCCCAAGCGCAAAATCCGGTAGAATCCGCCAATCTCTGCGACATTCGCGCTTTTTTCGAGGATTATTACCATGTTTGAATCGGCGGAACTTGGGCATGTAGTTGACAAGCAAACCTTCAAGACCGAAGTCGCCAAACTGCGCGAGGAACTCCTGGAAGCGCAATATGAACTACGCAAGCAAGGCAGTTTCCCTGTCATTATCCTGATAAGCGGCGTGGATGGCGCAGGCAAGGGCGAAACCATCCACGATCTTCACGAGTGGCTTGACCCGCGCTTTATTTCCACCCAGGCGTTTTCCGAACCCAGCGACGAAGAAGCCGAACGCCCGTTCATGTGGCGTTATTGGCGCGTCCTGCCGCCCAAGGGAAGAATAGCGATCTTCGCAGGCTCCTGGTACTCACAGCCCATTACGCTACGAATCAACGGCGAGATTGATGACGCTTCATTCAATCAGCGCGTTGATCAGTTCAACCGTTTCGAGTCCATGCTGACCAATGAAGGCGGGCTTATCCTGAAATTCTGGTTTCATCTTTCCCGCGAAGGGCAGACAAAACGCTTGCAGGCGTTGGCGGACAACCCGCGTACTGCCTGGCGCGTCACTAGGGACAGCTGGGAGAGCGTAAAAACCTATGACAAATTACAGGAAGTGGCAAAGCAACTTCTTCGTATGACCAACACGGCCTGGTCGCCCTGGATGGTGATAGAAGGCACGGATGACCGCTATCGCTCGCTTTCGGTCGGGAAAATACTGCTCTCCGCCCTGCGACAACGGCTGGCCAATAATCAGGAACGGCATTATCCGGTCGCGCCGCCGTTCCATCATACAATCGGAACCCTGGATGTATTGACCGCGCTCGATCTTTCCAAAGCCATACCCAAGGATGAATACTCGCTTCGGCTGTCGCAGGCGCAATGGCGACTCTCCGAGCTTGCGCGTTCGCCGGAATTCAAAAAACGCTCGTTGATTCTTGCCTTTGAAGGTTGGGACGCTGCGGGCAAAGGCAGCGGAATCCGGCGTTTGTTCGCCGCGCTGGATGCCCGTTATTGCCAGATCATTCCTATTTCCGCGCCGACCGAGGAAGAATTGGCGCAGCCCTATCTGTGGCGCTTCTGGCGGCATATTCCGCGAAATGGGCGCATAACCGTCTTTGATCGCACCTGGTATGGCAGGGTGCTGGTCGAGCGGGTGGAAGGCTATTGCTCGGAAAACGACTGGCTGCGAGCCTATGCCGAAATAAATGATTTTGAATATGATCTTGTCTCTAGTGGCGCGGTGATTGTCAAATTCTGGTTGCAAATCAGCAAGGATGAGCAACTGCGGCGTTTCGAGAATCGGGAAAGCATCCCTTTCAAGCGTCACAAAATTTCGGAAGAAGACTGGCGCAATCGGGAAAAATGGGATGAATACCACCGGGCGGTCTGCGACATGGTTGAGCGAACCAGCACCGGCATTGTGCCCTGGACTTTGGTCGAGGCCGATGACAAGTACTTTGCCCGAGTCAAGATACTGGAAACAGTCTGCAACAGGCTGGAAGAATCCTTGATGGATCGGACATGCCGACCCGAAGCTGAAGTAAAAACCGCCGCCCCAGCCTGCCAGAAGCCTGTTGCCGCTTCCGGCAAAGCAAAATCAGGCATAAAGCCGATACAGGACGAATCGCCATGACCCCTCATCCTTGTTACGAAACAGACGACCTTGCCGGGTTTGCCGCCTGGTTCAGACAGGTAACGCCATATATCAACGCTTTTCGCGGCAAGACCTTTGTGCTTGCTTTTGGCGGCAAGGCCATTGCAGGCCCGCTTGCCAAAACGCTGGCCTACGATGTCAACCTCCTTGCCAGCCTGGGCATCCGCCTGATTCTGGTACATGGCGCGAGGCCGCAGATTGAGGAAGAGTTGCGGGAAAAAGGTCTGGAATCACATTTTCACGGAAGCTACCGGATTACCGACGCTGCCGCGCTTGACTGTGTGCTTGACGCTATCGGCAGTGTTTATCTGGAAATCGAGGGGATGCTCTCGCAGGGAATGCCCAATACCCCGATGGCCGGCAGCAAGATTCGCGTGGTTGGCGGCAATTTCATCACCGCCCGGCCTCTGGGAGTGCTGGATGGCGTTGATCTCCATTACAGCGGCGTCGTGCGCAAGGTCGACAGCGAGGGTCTGAAAGCGCAGCTTTCCCTGGGCAATATCGTGATGCTTTCCTGTCACGGCAGTTCGCCCACCGGAGAGATTTTCAACCTTCAGATGGAAGAAGTCGCGGAAGCGGTCGCCATTGCGCTTGAAGCCGACAAACTTGCCTATCTCACCGATTGTCAGGGCGTTCTGGATGAGAACGGGGCGTTGCTTCAGGAGCTTACAGCGGATGCCGCGCAAAACCTGCTTGAAGCGAAATGGCTCACCAACGATTTGAAACGCAGTCTTCCTTCCGCCGTGCGCGCCAGCCGTTCAGGCGTTGGTCGCGTTCATATCATCGGATACGATCAGGACGGAGCCTTGCTGCGGGAATTATTCACCCGCGAAGGGATCGGAACCGTCATCTCCCGCGAATCGCTGGAACATCTGCGGGATGCCAGAGCCGACGACATTGGCGCGTTGGTTGCCCTGATCGAGCCGCTGGAAGCGGACGGAACCCTTGTCCATCGTCCGCGCGAGGTGCTGGAATGGGAGATCGAACAATTTTCCCTGGTCGAGCATGACGGCCTGGTCGCGGGCTGCGCCGCCTTGTATGACTACGGCGGCAACGACGCGGAGCTTGCATGTCTGGTCGTTCATCCTGCCCACCGGCGATGCGGATATGGCGAGCGACTGGTCGGGCGCATAGAGGCAAAGGCGAAGGCAGCCGGAATCAGGCGGCTGTTCGTTCTTACCGCCCGCGCGGTACATTGGTTCATTGAGCGCGGTTTTTCGCTGGAAAAGACCGAATCCCTGCCTGAGCAGAAACGCCGGATGTATAACCTGCAACGCAACTCCAAGGTTTTGGTTAAGCGGCTATAATGCGACTTTCTGGATTAAGGATACCGCCATGAGCCGAACCGTATGCTGCGTCAAACTTGGATGCGAGGCCGAAGGAATGGAAAAGCCGCCGTTTCCCGGCGCGCTCGGACAAAAGATTTTCGATAGCGTCTCGAAGGAAGCATGGCAACAGTGGGTGCGCCTGCAAACCATGATAATCAACGAAAATCGCCTGAACCTTGCCGATGCCGAACATCGTAAATACCTGATAGGTCAAATGGAAAACCACCTTTTTGGCTAGGGCATGGACAAACCGACCGGATAAACACCAGGTGACAGAGGTACGGCAGATGAATGGCGATGTGCGTGAATATAAATACCGGTACGGGTGGTTGTGGATCGCTTTTTTCTATGCGATGTCTTGCCCGGGTTTAGCATTCGGATCTGACTGGCTTATGACAATGTCCGGTGTCTTTTTTGCTGTGCCCGCCGTATTCCTTACGCACCATCGGTTGACTTCATCCCAACTGCGACTGGTGCTCGGCTCGGAGACGATGACCGTCCCGACTGCGCCGCTGTGGTCACGAAAGGAAAAGGAGATTGCGTACCGATACATCGTGTCACTGTCAAAGATTAGCATCAGGGGCAATCAAATGCTGCACATCAAGTATCGTGGCGACAATCGCGTCGACGGCGATTGCTCAATCCAAGCGTTCATGCTGCCATCCCAGGCGGTGTACTCGGAGGTCTGCGAGCTGCTGGCCTCTCGTGTACGAAAGGCCACAAATGGTCGAGCAAAGATTTCACTCAAGCTCGGGTTTTGGGACTGAGCGTAAGCGTAAGCGAACCCCAACTCAAACTACGCAGACAGAGAGGTATTTGCCGCGCAACCCATGCGAAAATCGCCGCCATAATCGGCTGAGGAAGGAACATGAAGCGTAACCTTTTGTTTTTGCTGGTTTTTGGCGGCGGCAGGCATGGTCATGTGGCGATTATTTCGGATGTAAGGGAAGGGGAGATAGAGATTATTCAGCAGAATCCGGGCAAATTCAAAAATTCAAGAATCAATATCCCGATAAGTTTTCAGGACGGATCATGGCGCGTTGAAAACAGGCGAATCCTGGGCTGGCTAAGGAAGGATGATGGGAATGATAGTCCCTTTGAATAATCGGCAGTCAATCCCGTAGACTGTGGTTCGCGTTTTTCATTGAGTCGTCCCGGCCTGAAGGCTGGGGATTCCTCGACACAGGCTAGAGAGCCTTCGGCAGCAGGGCAGTCCTGCAGAAATCGCCAATCTTGCGACGCGGCGGAGAACCGTGCTTCGGAACTGCCCGAACGCTTGCGCCATACCGGAGGCGTACTTTGGCTACCAACCGCGATATGCAAAAATACGAATATGTAAATTGTCACGCGGGGAAGTGTGGGAAAAGCGATTGCTCCCTTTCCTAACTGAAAGTAGAATGAGATACTTATGCCTGCATTTAATTACGGGCGTCGAACTTTTTTCTGTTTGCGACATGGACAAGACATTGGATACGCTGTTCGGCAAGATCGAACAGGTGGTTATGCTGGCTGACTCGCTGCGAGGCGAGAAAGTTCTGTTGGAAACGCGCCTGCGCCAGGTCGAGGAGGAGCGCGACTGGCTGAAAAAAAATGTGGCGCAGGTGCGCGAGCGGATAGAGCATCTGGTGTCGCAATTACCGGAGCAGACAACGTGAGCGAAATCAGGGCATTGGATGTCAATATCATGGGGCGTGAATACCGGATCGCCTGTCCTGTAGGACAGGAGGAGGCGCTTCGTCAGGCTGTGGCTCTGGTGGAGAAAAAAATGAAAGACACCGCCAGCCGTTCTCGCAACAACATGCCGGAGCGGATTGCCATTCTGGCGGCTGTCAACATCGCCAGCGATTATCTGGAAGTGATTGCCGGAAAAGGCGACATTTCCGGCACGGATGCAAAAAATTCTTTTTCGGATTGTGATCGTGACGAAATCAAGCGTAGAATAGAGGTTATGGATACGCGCCTGAGCGCTTTTCTGGCGGAAGGCTAGGTATCCGCTTGATGTTCCCTGCGGTGTTGGTCAGGGTCATATATTCCTTGAACCAATGTTGTACGGCATGGGTTGTGGACTATTGTGCCGATGTTGTGCGCGATCCTTGCGGTTGTGCCTGATTCGACCGGAAAGCAACCATCCTTGAACCCTCGGTTCAGGCTGCCGGCCCGACGGCATTCGCGGGGAGCCGTATTTGACAAAGGCGATGACAGTTATACTGCGTCGCCTTTTTTGATGTTGCGTAATAATCAGATAAAGCGACTGTCAAATGTAGCCAATCTTTCGCACACAAATCAACCTTTCCGTCATTCTCGCATGCCTGCCCCCACCTTCGCGGGGACAGGCATGCGGGAATGACGATCAAGCAAGAGCGGGAGAGGGGAGCAAAGCCCCTGATAGTTTTTTATTTACAGGCCGTCATAATGAGCGTTGAGTTTGTTCTTCTTTATCTTGCGCTTGGCGCGGTTACCGGGTTTTTCGCCGGATTGCTCGGAGTGGGCGGCGGCGCGACCATGGTTCCGGTTCTGGTCATGCTCCTTGCCTGGCAGGGCTTTGCGCCGGATGTTGTGATGCGTCTTGCGCTTGGCACTTCAATGGCGGCGATCCTGTTTACCTCGTCTTTCAGCGCGCGTAGCCATGTCCGCCATAACGCGGTGCGCTGGCCGATTGTCATGCGAATCACTCCCGGCATTTTGACCGGAACCCTGTTGGGAACCCTGATCGTGAAATTCACGCCGACCTTTTGGCTGGCTCTGATTTTCACGGTTTTTATCCTTTATGTCGCAACGCAGATGATTATGGGTTTTAGCCCCAGGCCGGGGCGAACTATGCCTGGCTTTTGGGGCACTACATGCGTTGGGGTCGGCATTGGCGCTTTTTCCTGTCTGGTTGCTATCGGCGGCGGTTCGCTCTCCGTGCCTTTCATGGTCTGGTGCAATGTGCGGATGCAGGAAGCCATAGGCACTTCATCCGCCATTGCTTTTCCGATTGCTCTGGGCGGCGCGATTGGATACGCCGCGAGCGGCTATGGCGAAGCGCATTTGCCGCCGCACAGCCTGGGTTTTGTATACCTGCCTGCTGTTGTGTTGTTGGCGTTCGCCAGTATGTTTACCGCGCCTTTGGGCGTGTCCCTGGCGCATCGCTTGCCTGTTATGCGCTTGCGTCAGATTTTTGCGGCAGTTTTGTTGCTGTTGGCTATAAAGATGCTGTGGACGTTGTTTGGATGAACGGCCTGAAATGATGGATACTCACATCTGCATGAATGATTTTTGGAGGGCTGCATGAACGAAAAGCGGCGGCAATTGGCTATCCTGTTATCCGCGCTTCCCCTGTTTTTGCTTTCCGGCTGCGGAAGCGCGGGCAAGAGGAAAAGCGCGGAAAAGAAGACCGGCGAGACAGGCGCTTCTTCATCGTCTCCTTTTGCCCGCAATCTGGAAGCGACCCAGAAGGGCAAGGACGTGGTGATCTATGCGCTTGGCCTGATTGGAGTAGATTACCGTTTCGGCGGAAAAAACCCTGAGGCCGGTCTTGATTGTTCCGGCATGGTGAGCTACATCTATCGGATGGCTGCGCGACACACGCTCACGGGCAGCGCCGCCGATATGGCGAAGAAGGGGCGGGCGGTGCGCCCGGAGCGCATCCGCCCCGGCGATCTCGTTTTTTTCAATACCCAATCCCGTCCCCGTTCGCATGTGGCCGTTTACATTGGCGATTTGCGCTTTGTCCATGCGCCTTCCACGAACGGGCAGGTACGCATTGACAGTCTGGAAAACACGTACTATCGAACCCGCTTTGAGGAAGCGCGTACCTATTTTGATTAGATTTTCAGCGGGTATACCGATGCGGTCGTAGCTCGCAGGGGCACAAAATTTTGTGCCCCTACACGCGTAAATGCAGTCCGTAAGCTGGATTGAGTCCAACATTGCGCTGTACAGGATTGAACCGAAACCGCTCTAAAAAGGCAACTCTGCCTGCCGGGGCGTTTGGGGCGAGTCCTCATTTTTTGTTTGCGCGGCTTGTGTTTTTTTTGTCTCTTCCATGCTGCCCTCACAGGTGTTGCCTAAAGGCTCCAGGGTACTGACCCGCACGCCCAGCAGACGTAAAAGCTGGCGGTTGGGGGCGAAAACAATTTTTTTCAGGCATTGTCGGGCAACGGCGAGCAGAGTTTCCGGCGTGGGCGGCGCGGGCAGGGCGCTCGGCAAGGTAATTTCCCTTGTTGCCAGGCGAAAATCGGCAAAGCGCAGCTTGACGCCAACTGTGCGCCCGGTCATTTCCTTGCGAATCATGTCTGCCGCGACTCGTTGACAGAGCGCGTCCAACTGCCGGGAAAGTTCGGCGCGATCCCGCCGCAAGTGCAAATCCCGTTCAAAGGTGGTTTCCCGGCTGATGGATTTTATTTCCCGCCAGGTCACGATAGGGGAATCATCAATGCCGACGGCAACGCGAGAGAGCCATTCCCCCCAGTGCTGCCCAAAATGAAGGCAGAGGACTTCCACCGGCGTTTGAGCAAGGTCGCCGATGCTTTCGATGCCAAGACTATGCAGGCGGGCGGCGGTTTTTTTGCCGATGCCGTTGATTTTTCCGGTCGGCAGCGGCCAGATGCGGGCGGAAAGGTCATCCGGGGTGAGGATGGTGATGCCGCCGGGTTTTTGCAGGTCGGAGGCGATTTTGGCAAGCAGGCGATTGGGCGCGATACCGATGGAACAGGAAAGGCCGGTCGCCGTCCTGACCGCCGCCTGCAAGCGGCGAGCCAGCGGCAGGGAGGCTTCGGAAAGTTCGGTAAGGTCAAGGAAAATTTCATCAATACCGCGATCTTCCATGCGCGGCGTAATTTCCCGCACAGCGGCCTTGAAACGGCGGGAATAATCCCGGTAAGCCTCAAAGTTGGCGGGCAGCAAAATGGCTGCGGGCGCAAGACGGGATGATTGCATCAAGCCCATCCCGGAAAAAACACCAAGCGCGCGCGCCTCATAAGTGGCGGTGGTCACAACCCCGCGTCCGGCGTAGTCTTTCAGACGCGCGAAATGGAGGCTGCCGTCCGGTTTTCGGACGGGACGCGGAACACGCGCACCGCCCACGACAACGGCTTGCCCGTAAAGTTCAGGATAGGCGATGAGTTCCACAGACGCGAAAAAAGCATCCATGTCCAGATGGGCAATACGGCGAAACATGAAAAAACAAGGGGTGTGAAAGGGTGATAGAATAAACATTTTTCCTCACGCCGAGTCTTAAAGAGCGTGTTAACATGTGACAACACACATGCTTTCAGCAATCACACCGTTACTCATCATACGTTAGGAGGCACTATGCGTCTTACCCTCGTGAATGCCTCAGATGTCATACGTGATGGCCTGGGCGCTGAACTTGTAGATGAATCGAATCAAACGATAGCGGAAGTATTTCGTTCTGATAAAACTCTGACGATAATCGTAAACACGTTCGGAAACGATATCCCACTGGACGCTATGGAAGAGCTTTTATCCTACGCTCGGAAATACCTTAAAACATTCGAAGACGGGCAGCCCCTTTCCAGCGCAACTAACTTTGGCACTCTTAGAAACTGAGATCCCGCTTTGGCAGGCAGAGGTGGTATTCTTTGCGGATCGTGCGTTCGGTTGGGTTTGTGTTCGGTTTCGCCAAGCATCCTAACAACATGCTCAATCCTGTTCGCTTCGCTCGCTGGACATCTCAAGGCTGCGCCTTGGGATGTCGGTTAACATAAACGTCAGGTGTAACCCATGAATTGTCATAATCATCGAGAAAATCCAGCTATTGCAATTGCAACATGCCGTGTGTGTTCGGTTGGTTTGTGCGACAGTTGTGGCATACCGGTTGAAAAGGGTTTTGTGTGCTCGGACGCCTGTCGCTCCCGATCTGAAGCTATCAATAAAATGCTTGACTCTCAAGAAGCCAGTTTTAGAGGTCATTTCAATTGGTTTTTCATGCCTGCCCTGTTAGTTGTTATCGGTGTCCTATTGGTCGGAGAAAGGGCGCTATTCGGAACCCCGGTCAATACAGTAAAAGTCATTATGGGCATCGTTCTGCTCGTTGTTGGTTTTGCTTACGTGTTCTACGTCATATACATAAAAAGAAATTTTCGCCCCTAACATTTCATTCAACCCGGACGCACTAACGCGCTCCGGTTAATTCTGGCGTTATGGTCAAAATGATGGCGGGCTGTGGTAAAAAGCTCGCCTGATTCTTTTTTTGGAGAAAACTCATGCCTCAATACCGTTCCCGCGCCTCTACTCATGGTCGCAACATGGCTGGCGCGCGCGCCCTCTGGCGCGCAACCGGCGTCAAGGAAGAAGATTTTGGCAAGCCCATTATCGCCGTGGTTAACTCATTTACCCAATTTGTGCCCGGACATGTGCATCTGAAAGATATGGGGCAACTGGTAGCGCGGGAAATCGAGGCGGCGGGCGGCATTGCCAAGGAATTCAATACAATAGCCATTGACGATGGCATTGCGATGGGACATGGCGGAATGCTCTATTCCCTGCCTTCCCGCGACCTGATTGCCGATTCGGTCGAATACATGGCGAATGCCCACTGCGCCGATGCCCTGGTCTGCATCTCCAACTGCGACAAAATCACGCCGGGTATGTTGATGGCTGCGTTGCGGCTCAATATTCCGGCGATATTCGTATCCGGCGGGCCGATGGAAGCCGGGAAATCCAGCGAACGCGGCGGCAAGGCGGTAAAGCTCGACCTGATTGACGCAATGATAAAAGCTGCCGACGCTTCGGTTTCCGACGAGGAAGTGGCGATGATCGAGCGTTCCGCCTGTCCTACCTGCGGTTCCTGTTCCGGCATGTTTACCGCCAATTCGATGAATTGCCTTAGCGAAGCCCTGGGGTTGTCCCTGCCGGGGAATGGCACGCTGGTCGCCACTCATTCCGACCGGAAGGCGCTTTTCCTGCGCGCCGGACGGCTTATTGCGGAATTGACCAGACGTTATTACGAAGCTGGCGACGAAACCGCGCTGCCGCGCAGTATCGCCAACCGCGCTGCGTTTGAGAATGCCATGAGCCTTGATGTCGCAATGGGCGGCTCGACAAATACTGTCTTGCATCTGCTGGCGATGGCGCATGAGGCCGGAGTGGATTTCGGCATGGCCGACATTGACGCGATTTCCCGCCGCGTGCCTTGTCTCTGCAAGGTTGCGCCCGCGACTGACCGGTATCATGTGGAAGATGTGCACCGCGCCGGCGGGGTGATGGGCATTCTTGCCGAACTCTCCCGCGCTGGCCTTGTCAATCGGAATGCGCCGACCGTTTATGCAAAAACCATCGGCGAAGCCATTGATGGCCATGATGTCAGCGCCATTACCGATTTAGGAGTCATGGAATTTTATAAATCCGCGCCGGGCGGCGCGCCTTCGCTTGAGGCGTTTTCTCAAAGCAGCCGCTGGACGGAGCTTGACCTTGACCGCACTCATGGCTGTATCCGCAATGTAGCCAATGCCTATTCACAGGATGGCGGCCTTGCCGTGCTTTACGGCAACATTGCGGTAAACGGCTGTATTGTGAAAACTGCCGGAGTGGATGAGTCAATCCTTGAATTTACCGGCAAGGCCAGGGTGTTCGAGAGTCAGGAGGATGCGGTGGAAGCTATTTTGGGCGACAAGATTGTGGCGGGCGATGTGGTGGTGATTCGCTATGAAGGGCCGCAGGGTGGGCCGGGAATGCAGGAAATGCTTTATCCCACCAGTTATTTGAAGTCGCGCGGCCTGGGTAAATCCTGCGCGTTGCTTACCGACGGACGCTTTTCCGGCGGCACTTCGGGGCTTTCCATAGGACATATCTCGCCGGAAGCTGCGAACGGCGGCGCGATTGGGCTGGTGGAGGAGGGCGATGTGATAGAAATTGGCATTCCCGCCCGCAGCATCAATCTCAAAGTGGCGGATGCGGAACTGCAAAAGCGTCGCGCCGCGATGGAAGCGAAAGGGGAAGCTGCCTGGCTGCCGGTTGATAGATGCCGCGTCGTGTCCGATGCCCTCAAAGCGTATGCGCTCTTCGCGGCTTCTGCCGATAAGGGCGGTGTACGCGATCTATCGCAGGTCGAGCGGAAGAGGAGGAGCGGACATGTGGATTGAAATCATTGCGCTTTTCGCCAATTTAAGGCAAAATAATATATTTTTCCAAGCCTGACAGACCTGCCAAAATCGCCGGTCGACATTTTTTAAGGAAGCGACATGAAAGAAGGAATTCATCCAGATTATGCGGATATCAAGGTTACTTGTTCCTGCGGCAACGCGTTTACAACTCGTTCCACGATGAAAAAGGCATTGCATGTGGAGGTTTGTTCCTCCTGTCATCCGTTCTACACCGGCAAGCAAAAGATCGTGGATACCGCCGGACGGGTTGAAAAATTCAACCAGAAGTTCGGCGCGTTGCGCGCTGGCAAGTCCGCTTGAATCTTTGACTGTGGATTTTCGCTGAAAGGCAGCCTTTGCTGCCTTTTTTGTAATTTTACATGCGATTTCCCGCCCTTCCGCACTCCCTGAAATTGCCGCCCACCGGCTGGACGCTGGCGGGGCTGCTTGCGTTCTACGTATTCGCCGGATTGTTCGGACACGACCCCTGGGCGAATGATGATGTGATCCATCTGGCTGTTGCCAGGGATTTTGTGGAGTCAGGGCATGGCTTTCATCTTTCGCTTGCCGGACAACCCTTTTTCGCGCCGCCTCTTTATTACTGGAGCGCGGCGCTCACGGAAGCAATCAGCGGCTGGCTTTTACCGACCCATGACGCCTTGCGGCTGGCAAGCGGCTTATGGACTGCTCTTACCCTGATGGCGCTCTATTATGCCGGACGGGAGATGTATGGACCGCAAGCCGCTGCCGCTACGCCGCTCCTGATGGCGGGCAGTTTTGGCCTCATCGTCTATGCCCATGAGGCGCAGCCATTGCTGATAATGCTGACCGCAATCAGTTTCTGGCTGCTGGCCTTTGCCTTGTTACCCAGAAAGCCCCGTCCCGCCATTCTGCTTCTTTGCCTTGCCTTTCTACTGGCGACGCTTGGCTCCGGGCTTGCCGGTCTCTTACTTCTGACGCTTTTGTATTTTTCGGTTTTTGCTTTTTTCAGGACGGCGCGACGAGAGGCGGGCAGATTGTTTTTTGCGCTGGCTGCAAGTCTGGCTTTGCTGCTTGCGGTCTCATCGCTCCTCTATCTTGCCGCGCCGGAATGGTTTTTGGGCTGGATGGTGCGCGAATGGGCATTATTAAGCGGCGAATGGCGTTATGGTCGTGAAATATGGTTTCTCATTGATGTTTTTCCTTGGTTTGCCTGGCCGCTTTGGCCGCTCGCTGGCTGGACTCTATGGCGCAATCGCCGCCGTTTGCTTCAGCCGGACATCATGTTGCCGCTTGCCGTTTTGGTTGTTTTGTTTTTGTTGTTGCCTGCTTGTTTTCCCGTGCGCCGGAGCGCGGCGATGCTTCTCCTGCCGTCATTGGCGCTTTTGGCGACTCCCGGAGTTCTGACCTTGCGCCAGGGCGCGGCCAACGCCTTTGACTGGTTTTCCGGCATGGTGTTTACCGTGTTTGCCATACTTTTATGGGTAGGCTGGAGCGCCGCGGTTTTCGGGTATCCGACCAAATTGGCGGAACGGGCGGTTGTCTTGAAGCCGGGCTTTGTGGGACAGTTCGATCTGTGGTTTTTTGCGCTGGCGATCATTGTCACCCTGTGGTGGCTGTGGCTTTTGCTGGCGATGCCGCGTTCGCCCTATCGTTGCCTGGTTCGCTGGAGCGCAGGATTTACGATTGGCTGGCTGCTTGCGGTTTCTCTCTGGCTGCCGTGGGTTGATCACGGCAAGAGTTATCGCAGCGTGGCGACCAGTCTGGCAGCCGCAATACCGGAAGAACACAGGAATTGCATTGCGGAACGACAGATAGGGCAGGCGCAAATCGCCTCTTTCGCCTATTTTGAAGGACTGCGCTTTCTGCCCTTGCATGGGGAAGGCAGGAATTGCCAATGGCTGATTTTGGCCGGAAGGCGTTTGCAGACAGAATGGAAATGGATACAGCCCGGCGAAGAATGGCGACGGGTATGGGAAGGCAATCGTCCCGGCGATCGCCGCGAGCGTTTCCGGCTATACCGGCGCGAGACGGCAGACGAGTGGCATGATTGACGACGATGAATTTTGCGCGTTAATTCAGGTTACTGCTGAAAGGCGTTCTTCCACCAGCGGCGTAAGCTCCAATGGCATAAACCGATTGGCGGAGTACAGGTAATCCTCGCTGGAGCCGTCGACGATACGGATAAAGCCTGGCCGATTTTTCGTCATCAATGACCTGATACAGCTTGAGCGGTTCCAGGCAGACCTCGTAGCCTGTATTGTCCAGACAAACAGACCATTTTGTCATAACAGTTCCTTTACCTTCAGTTGAACCTTGCCGACACCGTGCGCCTCTTGACCCAAGGCCCCGTCTGCCTATGCCTTGTTTTTCAAGCGACGCCGCAAATCTTTGTCCGCATGGTATGTAAATACTGGCATCATAAAACGTATTTTTGTTCCGTCCTTCATTTTGAGCAGGACGGCATACACAACGTTATCTGGTCTGGCGGGAGCGCCCGTGGCTAGCCTCATGGAGACAATCTGCGTAAAGAGGTATTCCTGCCCCTGCCCTGCGTTGCGAATCAGCAGAAAATCCCCGCAGTCATACACCTCATCAACCAGCGATTGTCCTCTTGTCTGGCTATAGATTCCCCAGCCGATACCGAACAGGATCAAGACAGCAGCCATAATAACGCCGCCCACGGGATCATCAGCAGCGGTCAAAAACGCCAGAATAGCTGCAATAATGGATGCAAATACGATACCCCATAACACATTACGTTTATGGAAATCTGTTGCATATGGCGCGGAAATCAATTTTTTATCGGTCATGCTTGCAGTATAGTGCATATCCCATAGATTGGGGTTCGCGTTCCGCCTATTCCAACTATACGCAGTCGTGAAGCGAATCATTTTTGAGCGTCAATCGTTGTTTTTCCGAACAAAAACGTATGAGGCGGGTTGTCATGTCTTCCTCTGAAGCCAGGTAGGTGCGCCATTTTTGCGCGTGTATGGTTAGCTCATCCAGCGCGGCGTGATCATCGCGTAGCCATGACCAGAAGCGATGGATGGCATTCTCATCAAAATCCGCGCCATTCCAGGATCGCCAGAAATCCAGAAGCAATGGGCGCGGGCGATAGCGTTCGGCAAAGGCGGCAAGTTTGGCGTGATGCGCGTTTTCCGTCTGCGGATAGGCTTGCCATACGAAGGGTTTGCCCGCCCATTGGGCGCGGACAAATGAATCTTCGCCGCGCGCGAAATTGAAGTCAGAAACGAACAGCAGCGTGTCGTAAGCCTCTTGCGGCAGGAATGGAATGGGAAGCAGGCGGACATTGCCCACCCGCCAGCCGGACGGTTTGCCAAGGCGTGCGTACAGGGCGTTGCAAGGCTGTCCGGGCGGGACAAGACAGAGGATAGGGCGTAAGGATGATGTCTGTTCCCAGGCTTTGATGAGCGCGGCAAGCGGCGCGTTTTCGTAGCAGAACAGGCTAAGCAAAAGGGCGTCGGGCTGATCTTCAATGCCAAGCGAGGCAAGGAACTCGGCTCGGCAACGTTGCCGGACGAATATATCGGACTCCCGCAGCAATCCGCCGCTCGCCGGGGTAAAGCCGGGGAAGAAAAAGTATTTGACGAGTTGTAAGCGAGGGTGCGGCGAGGCAAGTCCGTGGCAGTCTTCTATCCATTCCTCGGCGCTCAAGTATTCCAGATTGATCCAACAGGGCGCACTTTCCTTGTTGACCGCGCTTGTTGCCGCCATGCCTTGCAGATAAGGCGCGGGCAATTCGCAGGCGAAGGCTTCGATAACGATGTCGGCTATTTCCGGCATTTCTGCGCCATTTGGCCAGGGGCTGATTTCCACAGCGTCGTCCCGTTGCGGCGCGATCAGGGACAGGGGCGCGGGATTATCCAGCCAGAGGCGGACGCGCAATCCGCGCTCGCTTGCCAGTTGTCGCGCCAGACGCCAGCAAACGCCAAGGTCGCCGAAGTTATCAACGACCCGGCAGAAGATGTCCCAATGTTGCGGAGATTGCCGTAACCCCTTGGACATGTCACGTTAATACGCCATCAGCACAAATTCCCAATCAGGAGCGGATGGGCAATGATGGCGAATCTCAAACTTGTAATCCAGCCCCCAGCTCTCAATCAAGGGCTTGATTTCAAAAAAGTCCTTGAATGTGTGGTAAAGCGAAATGATGAGGAGCGGTTTTTGTTCTGTTATCGTGTTTTTGGCTCCGAGTATTGTGTCATATTCTGCCCCTTCGACATCCAGTTTTATCAAGCCAACACTAAGCGCTTGCTGTTCCACAAATTCGTCTATTGAAACAACGTCAACCTGATAGACATTTGCCTTGTTAAATGCTCCCGGAAAAAGGTGCGCCATGGCAGTTGCGCCGCCATCAGACACACCGCGTGAATGGAAAGTTAATGTTCCCTTTGATCTTCCCAATGCCGCAGGGATTATCTCAATCCGATCCTTTCTCTCGCCCAATACATCCGCATTGTCCATAAGGGTTTGCTCCATTATAGGGAGCGTGTCTGGATTCGGTTCAAAAGTATATACTTTCCTGGGATTATATTCCGTGAATATCATTGCGGAGTCGCCGCAATAACCGCCCCCATCAATGACATCTTTGCCAACTACTTTTTTCTGCATTTCCGACGGAAATTGGTTAAGCCCATAATGCAGTGCCATATGATATGGCAGATGGGGAAATGCGCTCAGAGACTGCTCTATGAAGGGAGGGGGAGGGGGGAGATTATAAGGACAGCAGTATGCCTGGGCGATGGATAAGATACGCTTCTGTTCCTCGCAGTCAAGCGGGAGCGCCAGATTTACGCCGGACATCCGCCTTGCGATAAAACGAACCGCAATCTCATGACTTAACTGATCGGTTCCTGCCACAAGATTTTCCAGAAGATTTCCCAACACTTCTGATTTTTCCGTTATATTTTCACCAGTCATTTCAGCTTCCTTTGTCTGCTTGCATTCATCCGGTATTGATCCTGCGTCTCAAAGAAGCCCCGCCATTTATGGCAGGGTGAGCGAGCACCGCTATGCCGACCAAATGGACAGAGTGTAATGGTTTTTCGCTTAAGCGCACAAGGAGCAATGTCGAGAAATTCCCGACCTTGCCCGGAGCGCCTCAAAGTGTGGCACAATAGCCGAGTGTATGATGAAAAATCGCAGGGTTATACGATGAAATTCTTTGCAATACTCTTCTTTTTTCTGTCTGGCGTCGCAGGCGCGGTCGAGGTCGGGCTGGCTGGAATCATGGGCAGCAAGGCGCTGCTGGTGATTGACGGCGGTAATCCCCGCGCGTTCGCTGTAGGCCAACAACATAACGGTGTCAAGGTGATCGCGGTGCAGGCGCAAAGCGCCATCCTGGAGATTAACGGGCAGCGTCGCACCTTGCGGATAGGGCAGAACGCGATAAGCAGCGTCTCCGCCGGTCAGGAAGGCGCGACCGCAAGACTGACGGCGGATAGCACTGGACATTTTCTTGCGAACGGTCAGATCAACGGGCGTTCGGTGAGGTTTATGGTAGATACCGGAGCGTCTTCCGTTTCCCTCGGATCTTCCGATGCGCGGCGGCTGGGGCTTGATTTGAGCAAGGGCGCGCGCGGGCAAACAATGACGGCCAATGGGGTTGCCAGCGTTGTTCTGGTCAAGCTGGACACGGTGAGAGTTGGCGATATTACCCTGCGTAATGTGGATGCCACGGTGCTGCAACAGGACTTGCCTTTTGTTCTTTTGGGCATGAGCTTTCTCAATCGTACCAGTATGCAGCGCGAGGGCGACACTATGGTTCTGAAACAGCGGTTTTGAAGATGGCGCTGGAGGTCGAGCGTCTTTTTTCCCTGCTGTCGCCGGAGCCTCTTCCGCCTACCGACGAAGACGATTTCAACCATAAGCCGCATGGGGCGGAAGAAAACCTTGCCCCGGCGGCGGTGTTGATTGCCATTATTCCGCGCCCGGCGGGCGAACATGTCCTGCTGACCCAACGTACCGACCATCTGAACGATCACCCTGGGCAAATCAGCTTTCCGGGCGGACGCATGGAAACCGGCGATGCCAGTCCGGCGCATACCGCGTTACGCGAGGCATGGGAAGAAATCGGCCTTTCCCCTTCCTTGCCGCGCATCCTTGGTTATCTGCCCGACTATCGCACGGCTACGGGGTTTCTCATCCACCCTGCCGTTGCCTGGATTGAGCCGCCTTTTACGCTTTTGCCGGATGTTTTTGAAGTCGCGGAAGTCTTTGAAGCGCCGCTGGCTGCCATTTTCGATCCGAATCGCCGCCGCCGCGAACACATTTTCTACAAGGGACGACAACATGCCTATCATGTGATCGAATGCGAAACAGAAGGGGGCGTCAACCGCCGCATTTGGGGAGCCACCGCCGGAATGCTGCTTGCCTTGCAGCGGCAGCTGGCGGATGTTTTATAGCGTGTTCCGCAAATAACAATACGGTCGAGGAACGCGCTTTATAAAAAGGTGGCTAACTCCAGCTTTGCCGGTGTAGGGGTTAAAAATTTTTAACCCCTACGCCGCAAGCGGGAGAGGGAAAGCCTTGCTCACATGCCCAATCTCTCGGAATGAACGCGAAGGCGGGAGTCCAGAAGTCATCAATTTTTCTTTAACACCGTATTTTTTGCCTTTGGCAGCAGGGCAGGGTAGTCCTGTGAAAAATGCAGACCCCGGCTTTCCTTCCGGCTCAAGGCGGAGCGGACAATCAGTTCGGCATTGACAACCAGGTTTCTAAGTTCGATCAGATCGTGGCTTATCCGGTGATGGGCGTAGAAATCGTCAATCTCGCGGCGCAGCAGACGGATGCGGTGCAAGGCGCGGTTCAAACGGTCGGTAGTGCGGACAATGCCTACATAATTCCACATCAGGCGGCGCAATTCGTCCATATTGTGGGTGATAACAATGGCCTCGCTGGCTTCGGTGACGAGGCTTTCATCCCATTTTGGCAGAGCAGGGCGGGGGATGGAAGGTTGCGAAAAAATGTCTTCCGTCGCGGCTTTGGCGAATACCAGGCATTCGAGAAGGGAGTTGGATGCCAGCCGATTTGCGCCGTGCAGACCCGAATAGGAAGATTCGCCGATGGCGTAAAGTCCGGGAAGGTCGGTGCGCCCCGCCCGATCAATGAGAATGCCGCCGCAAGTGTAGTGGGCGGCTGGAACTACGGGTATCGGCGCGACTGTGATGTCAATTCCCAGGCTTAAGCATTGAGCGTAAATGTTGGGGAAGTGCGCGATGATAAAGTCCTTGCCCTTGTGGGAAATGTCGAGAAATACGCAATCCAGCCCCCATTTTTTCATTTCAAAGTCAATGGCGCGGGCGACCACATCGCGGGGAGCCAATTCTTCGCGCTCATCGTGCGCGGGCATGAACCGGCTGCCGTCCGGCAATTTCAAAATTCCCCCTTCGCCCCGCACTGCCTCAGAAATCAGAAAGGATTTTTCCGACGGATGATAAAGACAGGTAGGATGAAACTGGATGAATTCCATGTTTGCGATTCGACATCCTGCTCGCCATGCCATTGCGATTCCATCGCCGGTGGAAGTATCGGGATTGGTCGTGTGCAGATAGACCTTGCCGGCGCCGCCTGACGCCAGAATGGTATGGGAGGCGCTTACCGTGTGAGTCTCCCCGCTGATGCCGTCAAGCACATAAGCGCCATGACAGCGGTTTTCGGGCAAGCCCAATTTTTTGCCGGTGACAAGTTCGATTGCGAAATGGTGTTCCTTGACTTTTATGCCCGGATGTTGATGCAGCAGGCTGGTCAGCGTATGCTGCACGGCCTGCCCGGTCGCGTCCGCGACGTGAATGATGCGGCGGGCGCTGTGTCCGCCTTCTAGAGCCAGGTGATAGCCGGAATGATCCTTGGTGAAGGGAACGCCTTGCTCAATCAGCCATTCAATCGCCGAGCGACCGTTTTCCACCACAAAACGGGTTGCGCCCGGATCGTTCAAGTGAGCGCCCGCAATGAAGGTATCCTGAATATGCGCTTCTATGGAATCCTGATTGTCAAGCACGGCTGCGATTCCGCCCTGGGCGCGGTTGGAGGCGGACTCTCCCAGAGTTCGCTTGCTGACCAATAAAACTTTTGCGCCGCGATTGGCAAGATGCAGGGCGGCGGACTGTCCCGCCAGCCCGCTGCCGATAATCAGAACGTCGTAATTCACAATGGCTCCGTATGTTTCAGTCTGCGTCAATTTTAGTGTCGTGCAGGTTCAGGTATGATTCCCGGAAAAGCGCGCTTGTCTGTTCGGCATCCGGGCGCGGCGTCAGCCAACTTACCACCGGCACGATCGCCAGTCCGGCAAGCATCGCCAATGCGCCCGCGTTGATGGGCGATGCCATGGCGTCAGGCTTCACAAATCCTATCGCCATGTTTCCGCACACCAGAGCCACGGCGAAGATGAAACATGCCCAAACGCTTGCCGTGGTTGTGCGCTGCCAGTAGAGTCCGTACAGGAAGGGGGCGATGAACGAACCCGCCATAGCGCCCCAACTGATTGCCATGAGTTGCGCGATAAATATCTTCGGCGAGTTGTACTGGAAGAGCGCGATTCCCATTGAGACAAGCACGAAAACCACAATAAACAGCCTGATCGAGATGACTTGCGCTTTGGTATTCAATTCCCGGATGAATCTGCCCTTCAGGAAATCCAGCGTCAGCGTGGAGCTTGACGCCAGCACCAGCGCGCTCAAGGTCGACATGGAGGCGCTCAATACCAGCACCACCGTAAGGCCGATCAGCAAGTCCGGTATATTCTGGAGCATGGCGGGAATGATCGAATCGAAGACAGGCGACCCGGCTTTGGTGTATTCGATGCTGCCTGCGGTCAGACGGGCAAATCCGCCCAGGAAGTAACTGCCGCCTGCTATCACTATTGCGAATATGGTCGAGATAACAGCTCCGCGCTTGATCGCGTCAATGCTTTTGATTGCGTAAAACTTCTGCACCATCTGCGGCATTCCCCAGACGCCCAGAGAAGTCAGCACGAACACGCCCGCGAGATCAAAGAGACTAGTTCCGAAGATTGAGACGTAAGCGCCTTGCATCCCCATCATGCCGGGCGCGTCAGCGGGTATTTGCGAGAGCGTGATCATCGCCTGGGTAAAACCGCCATAATTCACCAGCACGGCGATGATCACGGCTATGATGCCGAACAGCATGATGCAGCCCTGCACAACATCGTTGATGGCTGTCGCCATATATCCGCCCATGACCACGTAAATACAGGTCAGTATCGCCATGGCTATGATGCACCATTCGTAAGGCACGCCGAACGCCATGTCAAAGAGCCTGGAGAGTCCGTTAAAGACTCCGGCTGTGTAGGGGATCATGAAAATGAAGATGATGGCGGCGGCGGCAATGCGTAGGCCGGGGCTTGAAAACCTGGCGCCGAAAAATTCCGGCATGGTTTGCGCCTGTAGATGATGGGTCATTGCCCGCGTTCGCGCCCCGAGCACATACCAGGCCAGGAGACTGCCGATGAATGCGTTGCCAAGGCCGATCCAGATTGCCGCCATGCCGTATTTCCAGCCGAACTGTCCGGCATAGCCGATGAAGACTACTGCCGAAAAATACGAAGTGCCGTAGGCGAATGCGGAGAGCCAAGGTCCGACCTTGCGTCCGCCGAGCACGAAGCCGTCTACATCGCGTGTGCTTTTGCGGGCGTAGAAGCCGATATAGATTGTCACGGCGAAGAACGCCGCCATCATGAGTATTTTCAGAATCATGCGCGCCTTGTTTTTCCCGCCAAAGCCTGAAGGAAAGAAGGGAAGGGCGCGTAACGCGCCCCCGACAACTCCCTCGCAAGCCAGAGCGTCAAAAAAATGGGTAATTATGCCTTATCGCCTTTCGGAAGTGTTGCGTTCCTTTAAGTCGCCCCAGCCTGAAGGCAGGGGATTCCTCGGCACAGGTTAGAGATGCCCTCGGCTCCAAAAACAATCTCGCTCACCTCGCCATTCACTTCGAGGATTGCGCTTAACAAGTGTTCAAACGCTTCAGCAATTGCATAAATGCTCGAAAAACAGCCGCAGGTATGATAGGATTCTGACCTGTACGTCGCGCATGGCAGTTTGGCTTGCGCCTCGCCAAAAGCGTCCCGAATTTGCGGCACCGGGCGGCTGACAAGAAATAAGGCTGACAAGGAATAAAATTCATGCGCTTGGCTTTTCTTGACAACTATTTTCACATAACGGAAAGCGGCAGTTCCGTCCGCACGGAGGTTCTGGCGGGGGTGACCACTTTTCTGACCATGTGTTACATAATCGCGGTCAATCCCGCGCTATTGGCGGATAAAGCCGGCATGGATCAAGGCACGGTTTTCGTCGCCACCTGTCTGGTCGCGGCTTTGGGCAGCCTGCTCATGGGAGTCGTTGCCAGGTATCCGATAGCGATTGCTCCCGGCATGGGTCTGAATACCTACTTCGCCGTGGTTATCTGCGCGGGAATGAGTGTGGATTGGCGAGTCGCGCTGGCGGCCACATGCGTGTCCGGCGTAGTATTGCTGTTGTTGGGGCTTTTTAAAATACGGGATACCATCATTCACGGCATTCCTTTTTCCCTGCAAATCGCGATCTGCGCAGGGATCGGGCTGTTCCTTGCCCGCATTGCCCTGGAAAACGCGGGTGTTCCCTTCGGCGGCGCGGCGGATGCCGCAGCCGCGAGCCTGGGCGATCTGCGCTCTCATGAATCCTGGCTTGTTATCTTCGGATTTATCCTGATCCTGGTCATGCACGTTTTTCGGCTTCCCGGCGCGATAATCACCAGCATTCTCCTCGTGACCCTGATTGCCGGTCTGCTTGACCTCAACCAGTTCCACGGCGTCGCGGCGATGCCTCCTGCCTTCTCGCCCGCCTTTGTGGAAATGGATTTCAGCGGACTGTTCACCATTGACATGTTAGGCATAATTTTTGTCTTCTGTCTCATTACCTTGTGTGACAGTGCCGGAACCCTGGTCGGCGTAGCCAATCGCGCCGGTTTGTTGAAGGATGGAAAATTGCCGCGCCTGAAAGGAGCGCTGTTTGCCAACTCTACCGCCATTATTGCGGGAGGCGCGTTGGGAACCAGTCCTACCGTAGCCTATATCGAATCGGCTGCCGGGGTTTCTGCCGGGGGACGCACGGGTTTGACCGCCGTCGTGGTGTGCTGCCTGTTTGTGGCGAGCCTGTTTTTCTTCCCGCTGCTGCAGTATATCCCTATTTATGCGACCACGCCCGCGCTTCTTTATGTCGCCATGCTGATGATGCAGGAGGTGGGCAAGATTGACTGGCAGGATATTGCCGAGACTGTTCCCGCTTGTCTGACGATAGTCTGTATGCCGTTTACCCATTCTGTTGCCAACGGTATTGCCGCCGGATTCATCAGTTTTGTGATAATCAAATGTCTGACGGGTTCCGCCCGGCAGATTTCCGCTGTCGTCTGGGTTGTCGCTGGTCTTTGGGTTCTAAAATACATCTATTTGGGTTTATGAGGCGATTTGAAGTGATGTGCGGGAGAGGCAAAATACCCCATCCCCTCTCCCGTTTGCGGCGTAGGGGTTAAAAATTTTTAACCCCTACAGCGGCGTGGTTAGTCCCATAGCAACGTTATTTGTGGAAAGAGCTATAAACACATTGCTGCACAATGCAGACTTGATACTGCTGATTTTCAGGGGCGCAGCGGGAAACAGCGCTGCGGGGAAACATACGGGTAAACAACGCTTGACATTTCATGGGCTTTCCGCTTTAATCTACTAAACACATATGAATTGTGTGAGTCACAGTTGTCAACCTGTGGTTGTCAGTTCATATTCGCCAACCCTTTGCTACGAGAGACTAACCATGAAGCCTGAAACAGCCTGCATCCACGCCGCCAGGGATAGATCCCATTCCACCGGCGCGGTGGCGGTTCCGATTTATCAATCCGCGACGTTTGCCCATCCCGGCGTCGGTCATAGCACCGGATACGATTATTCCAGGACGCAAAACCCCACCCGCGAACATGTCGAAAATCTGCTCGCCGCGCTGGAAGGCGGCGTGAGCGCGTCCGCGCACGCAAGCGGAATGGCGGCTATCTCCACGCTCATGGAATTATTCTCGCCCGGCGACGAAATAATCGCCACAGACGACCTGTACGGAGGCTCTATCCGGCTATTCGATCATGTATCCACAAAAAATGGCGTTGCCTTGCGATATGTAGATACATCCGATTTGTCGGCGATTGAGGCCGCGATTACCAAGGCGACCAAGGCCATATTCATTGAAACGCCCACGAATCCAATGATGAAAATAACCGATATTGCGGGCGTAAAGGCGCTGACAGGCGAGCGGGACATTCTCCTGATTGTTGACAACACGTTTCTGACGCCGTATTTCTTCAATCCGATTCTGCTCGGCGCGGATATTGTCATCCACAGCGGCACGAAGTACCTTGCTGGACATAATGATACCCTCGCCGGTTTTCTCGTCATAAAATCGGCGGAAATCGCCGATAGACTGCATTTCTTGAAAAACACAATGGGCGGCGTGCTCTCCCCCTTTGACGCCTTTCTGGTCGCGCGCGGGATAAAGACGCTTGCCATTCGCATGGAAAGGGCGCAGCAAAACGCCATGATTATCGCCCAATGGCTGAAAGAGCAGCCTAAGGTTACAGCGGTTCATTATCCCGGCCTGCCTTTGCATCCGGCCTATGAGTTATCCAGACGGCAGGCGCGAGGCTTTGGCGCGATGATCAGCTTTTCGACAGACAGCGTTGAGACCGCGCAAAACATTCTGAACAAAACGGAACTGATCCTGTTTGCCGAGAGCTTAGGCGGAGTGGAAACGCTGGTGACTTATCCTGTCACCCAGACGCATTCCTATGTGCCGGAAGCGGAACGCATGAAGCGAGGGATAGACGACAAACTGCTCCGCCTCTCGGTCGGCATCGAGGCGGCGGAGGATATTATCGGCGACTTGGAAATGGCGATGAAATGAGTTACGACTTTGACAACATCATCGAGCGGCGCGGGACAAACTCCCTGAAATACGATTTTGCCCTTGAGAGGGGAAAACCGGAGGGGCTTTTGCCGCTTTGGCTGGCCGATATGGATTTTTCCGCGCCGCCGGAAGTTCTGGCGGATATTCAACAAGCCGTAAGCCACGGGATATTCGGCTACAGCGAACCGAAGGACGACTATTACGCAGCGGTGGCGGATTGGTTTGGCTCGCGTTTTGGCTATCAGACAGAGCGATGCGAAATCATCAAGACGCCCGGAATTGTTTTTGCCTTGGCGCAGGCGGTTCGCGCCTTGACAGAGCCTAATGATGCCGTGATGATTCAAACGCCGGTCTATTACCCGTTCTTTGAGGTTGTCCGCGCCAACGGCAGAAAGCTGGCGACTAATCCGTTGCTATATGCGGACGGACGTTATTCCATCAATTTTGAGGATTTTGAGCGCAAGATCGCGGACAATGGCGTAAAGTTGTTTATTTTGTGCAGTCCGCATAATCCGGTCGGCAGGGTGTGGAGGCAGGAGGAACTGGAAAGGCTGAACGACATTTGCGTGAAGCAAAATGTCACCGTCGTGTCGGATGAGATTCACTGTGATTTTGTCTGGTCAAGGCATACGCATATTTGTTTTGGTCTGGTGAATGAAAATGCCATCATTGCCACCGCGCCCGGCAAGACCTTTAATGTTTCCGGTTTGCAGGCTTCCAACCTCTTTGTCAGGAACAGGGATTTGCGGGACAGATTGAAAGCCGAAATCAGCCGGAGCGGATATAGCCAGTTGAACACGCTCGGCCTTGTCGCCTGCCAAAGCGCCTACACGAAGGGCGGGGCGTGGCTGGAGGAATTGAAAGCGTATCTGATGGAAAACATACAGGCCACGCGGGAGTTTATGGCGACCAGGCTTCCGAAAATCAGGCTTGTGGAGCCAGAAGGAACCTATCTTCTCTGGCTGGATTTTTCGCAGTACGGGCTGACGCAGAATGAACTTGATCGCCGCGTCACGGAAGGCGCAAAGCTGTGGCTTTCCAGCGGAACGATATTCGGCTCGGACGGCAAGGGGTTTCAGCGTATCAATATCGCTTGTCCGAGGGCGACGCTCTTTGACGCGCTGGGCAGGCTGGAAAAGGAATTTGCAGGGTTGTCCTGAAAATTTGATCAACAGGAGAAGCAGGAGAAACAGATGAAAATCTCGACAAAAGGAAGATACGCGCTACGGATGCTCCTTGATTTGGCGGAGAATAAAAACGATGGATTCATTGCGCTGAAGGATATAGCGGAGCGGCAAGGCATTTCCAAAAAGTATCTTGAGCAGATTGTGACATTGCTCAACAACTCGGATATGCTGCGAACGAACCGGGGGTATCAGGGCGGGTATATGCTCGCAAGGGAGCCGGAGCAATATACGGTAGGTCAAATCCTGAGGATCACCGAGGGAAAGCTCTGCCCGGTCGCCTGTATGGAGGACGAGCCGAGCCAGTGCGAGCGCAGCCGTTTTTGCAAGACGCTTCCCGTATGGCGCGGTTTGGAAAGGGTGTTGAACGAGTATCTCGACAGCATCACCCTTCAGTCAATAATTGACGATTACAAAGACGCGGATGAATACTACATTTAGAGCGGTTGCGGCGTTATTGCGAGCGGGGCAATCCTGCGTGCCAAATTCGTAGGGGCGACCGTCCTTGGTCGCCCGCACAGCGATTTCGCGCAATAACCGAAATAACGTCATAATTGATTGCGACGTTGTTATGCCAAACCATATTCATATGATTGTGTCTTTGGAAACTGGCGACCGGGGACGGTCGCCCCTACGGTTTCTCCCATCTCCTGTTTGCCTGATCGTCATTCCCGCGAAGGCGGGAATCCAGTACGGTTCTAAAAGCTACGACAACTTTCCAGAACAGGACAGGAGCGAGATTTCTATACAGAAATGCCAGAGGAACGGAAAGGCTAGTCTGGATTCTCGCCTAAGCGGGAATGACGCATGATTAGGTGCGGGAGAGGGCGGCTACTCGCGGCGTAGACATGAATGGAGGAGGGGTTGTCCCATCTCCCACTCGCTTTGATGCTACAGGCGGGAGAGGGGAGCAAAGCGTATTTTCCCTGGCAGTCGCGTTATTTACAGAAAGCGCTGTAAATCGAAACCGCTCTAGACGCGAAACGCGGTCAATCAAAGATATAATCCATTACCGGAAATAACTCCCTTCCCAACATCAGCAGGAATGACAAAAAGGATTACTATGCCAAACCCCGAACTAGCCGCAGCATTGCGTAAGAGATGGTACGTTGTTTTACTCGTTTTGGCAGCTATCGGCGGCGCCGTCTGGTTTTTTTCGACTCACGAGTTGGACGCGATAGACCTGCTAAGCCGCTACGGATACGTGGTTATTCTGGTGTGGACATTTCTGGAAGGCGAAACCTGCGTCATCATCGCGGGCATGTTGGCCAACAAACTGAACCTGAATCTCTGGCTTATCGCCCTGTGCGCCTTTATCGGCAGTTTCAGCATTGACCAGATCATGTTTGCCCTCGGCAAGTATAAGGGCGAGTCCATGCTGAGCTACTTTCCCCGCATGGCCAAAAATGTGGACAGGGCATCCGGACTCTTCAAAAAATATGATGTCGCGCTGATTCTTGGCTTTCGTTTTATTTACGGAGTACGCAATGTGACCGCGATTCTTCTGGGCATCAGCAAAGTAAATCATGCAAAGTTTTTTATACTTAACTTTATCGGCGCGAGCATATGGGCTTTGACCTTCACTTTCGGCGGCTACTATGCGGGTAAAGCCTTTTTGCGGTTCATCGGCATGGTGGGGTATGGACTTCTGTCCGTCATCCTGCTTGTTTTGGCCATTGGCGGGCTTGTCTGGCACATTCGATCCAAACGTTCCGCCAAAAACGTTGCGGAGATTGATCAACCCGATAGGTGAGCGGCGTGAGCGCCAACATTGTGTCCATCCAACAATCGCGTGTGTGTTGGGGTTCGCGTTTCGCTTCCCCCAACATTGCCGGTGAGTTACCCCAACCTGAAGGCTGGGGCTTCCTCGCCACAGATGAGTGGAGCCTCTCCGCAAAACAACTGTCTCGCTCACCTCGCCATTCATTTCGAGGCTTCTTCGAGACACGTGGTCAAGCCATTGCCAAAGCCTGATCCAGATCGGCGATAAGGTCGTCTTTGTGCTCGATGCCGATGGATAGACGAATCATGTCCTCGGAAATGCCCACCTTCGCCAATCCTTCCGGGGAAAGCTGGCTGTGGGTGGTAGAGGCGGGATGACAGACAAGGCTCTTGCAATCGCCTATGTTGACCAGACGGATAAAGAGTTTCAGCGCGTCCTGAAAGGCGATGCCGCTTGCCTTTCCGCCCTTCAGGCCAAACGTGAGAATGCCGGAAGCCAAGCCTTGCATGTACTTTTGCGCGAGATGGTTATCGGGATGATTTTTCAGTCCTGCGTAATTAACCCAATGTACTTTCGGATGCCCTGCAAGATGACGCGCTATGGTAAGCGTGTTTTCACAAGTGCGCTCCATACGCAGCGCCAGGGTTTCAATGCCTTGCAGAATCAAAAAAGCGTTGAAGGGGCTTATCGCCGCGCCCATAGCCCTTAGCATAATGACGCGGGCGCGGCCTATGTACGCAGCCGCCCCCATTGCCTCTGTGTAGACCATGCCGTGATAGGCCGGATCAGGCTCGTTCAGGCAGCGGAATTTTTCCCGATGCTCCGCCCAGGGAAAACGCCCGCTGTCGACGATGACGCCGCCTACCGAGTTGCCGTGCCCGCCCAGATACTTGGTCAATGAATGGATTACGATGTCCGCGCCGTGCTCAAAAGGACGGCAAAGGACAGGCGAAGGCACGGTGTTGTCCACAATCAGCGGGATATGATGCCGATGTGCAATCTCGGACAACGCGGCGAAATCCGCAATCTTGCCCAACGGATTGCTGATGGCTTCGCAAAAAATGGCCTTGGTATTCGCGTCAATATGCTGTTCGAAATCGTCATTGGAGTTTGCAAAGCGGACAGATATGCCGTAATCCGGCAGGACATGGGCAAACAGGGTATTGGTTCCGCCGTACAAGGCGGAGGATGTTACGATGTTGTCGCCTGCCTGGGCGATGTTCTGAATTGCGACTGTAATTGCGGCCATGCCGGAAGCAAGCGCAAGGGCTGCAATCCCGCCTTCCATCTCGGCCATCCTTTTTTCCAGCACGTCATTGGTTGGGTTCATGATTCGGGTGTAGATGTTGCCCGGAATCTTCAAGCTGAACAAATCCGCGCCATGCTGCGAATTGTCAAAGGCGTAGGATGTCGTTTGATACACCGGCACGGCGGCGGCATGGGTGTGCGGGTCGGGGCTGTAACCGCCATGTACGGCAATGGTTTCCTGATGCATGATAATTCTCCAGGTGAATTTTAGATGTCAAACAACGGCGTCGACAGATACCGTTCTCCGGTATCCGGCAGGACGACGACAATGGTTTTTCCATTGTTTTCCGGACGCAGGGCTATCTCTGTCGCTGCCCACGCCGCCGCCCCTGAGGAAATTCCGACTAAAAGGCCTTCCGTTCGCGCAATCTCCCTGCTCGTACTGAAGGCGTCATCATTTTGCACGGTTATGATCTCATCGTAAATAGCCGTGTTCAGCACCAGAGGGACAAAGCCCGCGCCGATACCCTGTATTTTGTGCGGACCGGAACGTCCTTCCGACAAAACGGGCGAATCAGCGGGTTCGACCGCCACGATTTTGAGATTGGGGTTCTTTTCTTTCAGAAATTCTCCCGCGCCGGTGATAGTGCCCCCGGTTCCGATACCGGAGACGAAAATATCAATCTTTCCGCCGGTATCTTCCCAGATTTCGGGGCCGGTGGTTTCCCGATGAATCTTCGGGTTTGCGGGATTGTCAAACTGGGTCGGCATGAAAGCGCCCGGCGTCTCGGCTGCCAATTCCTCGGCTCTGGCGATTGCGCCTCTCATACCCCTGGCTCCTTCTGTCAGCACAAGTTCCGCGCCGTATGCGGCAAGGAGCTTGCGGCGCTCAATGCTCATGGTTTCCGGCATGGTAAGGATGACGCGGTAGCCTCTGGCTGCGGCGACAGAGGCAAGACCGATTCCGGTATTGCCGCTGGTGGGCTCGATGATTACATCTCCAGGCTTCAGTTTCCCGCTCTGCTCCGCGTCATGGATCATGGCCCAGGCAATGCGATCCTTTACGCTGCCTGCCGGATTGTAGTACTCCAGCTTGGCGATGATCGTCGCGCCCAGTTTGCGCGCTTCTCCGTACTTTCCGAGCGAGAGCAGCGGGGTCTTTCCTATAAGGTCGGTGAGGTTGTTTGCGATTCTTGGCATGGCAGTTATCCTATAAAACATACGGGCTTGGTATGTTTATTTTACACAACCTCAAATTTTTGTCAACAAATTTTTGCATTGAGGGCGCAAATGCCGGGATTCACCATGCTGTCCATGAACTATAATCAAGTCGCAACATCCTTGAGAGCTGAACATGCAAGGCAGTTTCAGGAAAAATGAGATGACATCAAGATTTGAAAACAAACATGTTGTTGTAACGGGAGGAGCCAGGGGGATCGGACGCTGTATCTCCGAGGCATTCCTGCGCGAGGGCGCGGCGATCACTATCATTGACCTTGACAAGCAGGCGGGCGAGCAATTGCAGAGGGCAGCCACAAGCGAGAAATTACGGTTTTACCACGGGGATATTGCGGAAAAAGATGTGCTGGAGCGTTTCGTGAAATCCCTTGGCAGTCCTGTGAACTGTCTTGTCAACAACGCTTGCCTGAACCGCTGCGGGCTTTTGTCAGCCTGTTCCTATGATGATTTCGAGTATGTCCAGCGCGTGGGAGTGACCGCTCCCTATTACTTGACCAGCCTGCTCTTGCGGACTCGACTGCTTTCGCCAGACGCAGCGATCGTAAACATCGCCTCAACCCGGGCCTGGCAATCACAGCCGAATACCGAGAGCTATTCTGCGGCAAAAGGGGGTATTATCGCCTTGACCCATGCCATGGCAATCAGCCTTGCCGGGAAAGCTCGTGTCAACTCCATCAGCCCCGGCTGGATCGAGATTGCCGCCTGGCAAGAAAGCCGCGCAAAAGACTGGGCAGACCTCGAACATTCGGAACAAGATAAACGGCAACACCCCGCAGGGCGCGTCGGCAAGCCGGAAGATATTGCTGAAATGGCGCTTTACCTTTGCAGCGACAAGGCAGGGTTTATTACCGGAGAGAATATTATAGTTGACGGTGGCATGAGCAGGCTGATGGTATACCATAACGATTATGGCTGGGCGTTGGAAAAGCAGGAAACAGGAATGTGCGCCAGGGCGCTATAAATCGCAAACGCTCTAAATTTTCGGGCGGATAAAGAGGACTGCGCCTAAAAGGATGAGGCCAAGCGGCCACCAGACGGTGAGAACCTGAACAAAACCGACGGAAAACCAGCCCAGCTTTCCGGCCTGCGCCAAAACGCCATAGACTATGAGCAGCCAGCCCAAAAGACTGCCTTTCATGTCAATCAGAACCAAACCGAGAATAATGACGCCGACCGGCCACCAGACGGCGACAAGAGTATCGCCGTTGATGGGAATGATATGCAATTTGGCGACGAGCAGCAAAACGCCGATCAGCATAAGCAACACTCCGGCGATGGTACGGCCTGAAAGGGCGCTACCCGACATAAATTCTCCTTTTCTGCAAGTTATTCCGGTTTTTGAGCGCGGTGCAGGGCGACTGCGCCAAAAGTCAGGTTGAAGTATTCGACTTTTTCCAGCCCTGCGGATTCGATAAGTTTTTTCAGGGTTTCCTGATCGGGGTGCATCCGAATGGACTCGGCAAGATAGAGATAGCTTTCCGCATCGCCTGTAATCAACTGCCCGATGCGAGGAATGACCTTGAATGAATAAAGGTCGTAAAACGGGGCTAGCGGTTTCCAGATTTGCGAAAACTCCAGTATCAGCAGGCATCCGCCCGGCTTCAGTACGCGGCGCATTTCGGCAAGCGCCTTCTCCTTGCGGGTCATGTTGCGAAGCCCGAAGGAGACGGATACGCAATCGAATACGTTATCCTTGAAGGGCAAGGCTTCTGCGTCGCACTGCCCGGCGGGAATCAGAAAGCCCTTGTCAAGGAGACGGTCGCGCCCGCGAGTCAACATGGCATGGTTGATGTCTGTAAGGATGACCGTGCCGTCCGCGCCTGCCTTTTTGGCAAAGGCAAGCGCTAGGTCGCCGGTTCCGCCCGCAATATCAAGTATCTTGTCGCCCGGCTTGATGCCGCTTTGCGCGACGGTAAAGAATTTCCAGAGGCGATGCAGCCCGCCCGACATGATGTCGTTCATCAGGTCATAGCGATCGGCGACGGAATCAAAGACATCCGCGACTTTTTTTGCCTTTTCCGTCTCGGCAATGCGTTGAAACCCGAAATGGGTGCGGGAATGCGCGTCTCCTGGACGGGAACTCATGTTTTACGATTCCACCTTGTAGCTTAGCATTACAAAATTCCTGCCTGTGCGAAGGACTTTCTCCAGCACGACCGGCACGATGTTGTTCTCAATGACCATGGAAATTTTGCCCTCGGATTGTTTCCATAAACCAAGCGGAATAATCAGGAAGGGTTCTGTTCCCAGATGTCCCAGACCGGGCATGAGGAAAGCCTGTTCGTATTGTGTCAGGTGGACTTTCTGCTGGTTGTCGGACGCGAGGGCGGAAACGGCGACGGCCTTCGGCATTCCCGGCAGGACAGCCAGTCCGGCGTGCAGTCCGCTGGCATCCTGCATCAGCCAGGAGATTCTCGACAAAACATAATTTTCGCTGTCCTGCGGCTGGACTGCCAGCAATTCGCCGTGGGAAACGCTTGTGCCGACGATCGAGCGGGAAAGGCGAAAGCCGCTGGCGGATTGATCGACCACATACCAGGTATCGGGGCGCAGCATGAGGAGCGATCGGTTTTTCCGCACACTTTTTTCATCCACCAATTGTTGGTCATCCAACTGAAAAAGACGCACAATTTCCGCGTTGCTGCTGAGCGCCCGGTCAGGGTAATGTTGTCCATGCGGTTGAGCGAAAGGCGCTCCTGAAATCGCCAGATGCGCTTGCTCGAAGCCGCTGCAAACATTTATTTTGCCTTGTCCCGTATAGCGATGGAAGCGGCGGGGGATGCGCGCCTGCATCCAAGGCGCATAAATAAGCTCCAGCACGGCAATAAGCAACCCGCAATCCACCTTGTCCAGATCATCGCCCAATGGGATGGAAGGCGGCATTTCCTCGGTCTTCAAGCGGGTATGCAGGCTTTCCATGTGTGTGCCCAGCGGATTTGTATCCAGGCAACGCGCAGACTGCCCGATCTCGCTATGCACCGGGGGATGCAGGGGAAGGTCTGTGCCGAGGTCAAGAATGAAAGGCGGAATATCAAGCATAGAATCCGGCATTTCGATTTTGACCAGAGGCGCACCCAGACGCGCCAGGCGAAAAATCAATTCCTGCTCGTCCGCGCCGTGAGCATAAGGGTTGGCAAGATCAACCAGAAGCAGGGCTATGTAGCTTGCAGCCGTGGAAATGCTTTGTCCGCCTTCCAGCGCGTCAATGATGGCGCGGTCGGCGAGATTATGATGCACGGCTTCTTCATAATAGCCGTGCGCCTCCTTCCATATGCCGACCGGCAAGTCAAGACGGGCGCGGTAATGTTCAAAGACGATGCGTGTGACATAGTGGATGTTGCGGTGGAGAATCTGGGCGTAATGCCGTGCGTCCGCGTCTTCGGGCAGAAGCAGCTTGCAATGGCCGTAAGCCTGATTCATCAGGCGCAGGCTGGAAATGACGTGGTTAAAGGCAGTTTCCGTCGCCCCTGTGTGCGGCAAGGGTTTGTCGTGATATTTGCCTTTGCTGACGGCTCTTACCGTCTGCCGCAATGGTTTTCTGAGTTCCTCCAATATGGCCAGATAGAGGGTGGCCTCCGGCGGATTCTGCTTCAGGTCGGATAGGATATTGCGAATTCCATCCAGAGTCCCGGTCAGGTCGGCGGGGAGTGTGCTGATGCGGCGAATAGCCTCGGCAAGGTTGTCAATGGGTTTGCCGGAAGCCATGTCTACATGTTTGCTCATGACGAATCCTTTATGAAATAGCATGAGTTGATTAGCTGCCTATAAGATAACTCTTTCTATCCCTCCTGTACTGACTTTTTGCACATAATTTTTCATCCATTGCTCGCCAAGTAGACGACGCGCCAATTCAATAACGACGTAATCGCTGCTGAATGCCGCATCCTTCCGATAACGGGACAGCCCCTGCAAGCAGGAAGGACAGGAAGTAAGCGTTTTGACGGCTCCCTTGAAACCGTCGGCGCGAAGGGCGCTTGTCCCCTGTTCCATTTCCTGCTGCTTGCGAAAACGTGTTTGGGTGGCGATATCCGGTCTGGTGACGGAAAATGTGCCGGATTCGCCGCAGCAGCGGTCGGAAAGGGTAATCTCCTGACTGCCGGAAGCGCCAAGCAAGGTATTGACTACTTTCAGCGGCGCGTGGGTTTTCATCGGCGAGTGGCAAGGGTCATGGTAAAGATAGCGTGTGTCTTTTGCGCTTGTTTCGAGGCGAACTCCTTTTTCCATCAGGTATTCGTGAATGTCGAGCAGGCGGGAGCCGGGAAAAATCCGCTCGAATTCATAGGTTTGCAACCGATCCATACATGTGCCGCAGGAGACGATGACCGTTTTGATGTCAAGATAGTTTAACGTATTGGCGACGCGGTGAAAGAGCACCCGGTTCTCGGTCGAGATTTTCTGTCCCACGTCGTCCACTCCGGCGGCGGTTTGCGGATAGCCGCAGCAGAGATACCCCGGCGGCAGGACGGTAATGACGCCCATATGAAACAGCATTGCCTGGGTTGCGAGTCCAATCTGGCTGAAAAGCCGCTCGGAGCCGCAGCCGGGGAAGTAAAAGACGGCTTCCGTCTCGGTTTTCATGGGGTCGCGGATTACCGGAATGACTGCGTTGTCCTCAATATCCAGCAAGGCGCGTGCAGTGCGGCTGGGGATGCCGCCGGGCATGGGCTTGTTGATGAAGTGGATAATTTGAGCCTTTATTCCGGGACGCCCCAGGGTGGCAGCGGGATGTTTGACGCTTTTCTGAATCAGCCCCAAATACTTGCCGAAACGAAAGCCCAGCCGCTGCGCCCGATAGCCGTAGTCAATCATGGCTTTTCGCATCAGCTTGATGGCCGATGGGTCTTTGAGGGAGAGAAAACGCATCGCCAGAAAAGAAGCCAGCGAAAAATTCTTTTTCTTCTCTCTACGCAGGAAATTTCGCATGGTAATGGTAACGTCGCCGAAATCAATATCCACCGGACAAGGATTGGCGCAGCGGTGGCAGACTGTGCAATGATCGGCCAGGTCATTGAATTCGTTGAAATGTTGCATGCTGATCCCGCGCCGGGTCTGTTCCTCATACAAAAAAGCCTCGATAAACAGGCTCAAGGCCAGAATCTTGTTGCGCGGGCTGTAGAGCAGGTTGGCGCGGGGGACATGGGTCGTGCAGACTGGTTTACATTTGCCGCAGCGCAGGCAATTCTTGACCATTTCGGCAATATCCCCGATTGCCGATCGCTCCATAATCAGGGATTCCGATCCCAGGAGCGAAAAAGAAGGGGTATAGGCGTTTTCAAGCGTGCCGCCGGGCATCAGCTTACCCCGGTTGAAGCGGCCTTCCGGGTCAATTCTGGCCTTGTACGCCTGATAAGGCGCTATTTCCTCTTCCGTCAGGAATTGCAGCTTGGTTATGCCGATGCCGTGCTCGCCGGAAATTACGCCGCCCAATGATCGGGCAAGCGTCATGATGCGCTTGACCGCCCGATTGCCGGTCTGGAGCATTTCGTAATTGTCGGAATTTACCGGAATGTTGGTATGCACATTGCCGTCGCCGGCGTGCATGTGCAATGCCACAAAGACGCGCCCGCTCAACGCCTCTTTCTGCACGGCGTCCAGTTTTTCGGAAAGGGGGCGGAACATGGGACCATCGAAAATGATTTCCAGCGGCTCCTTCAATTCCGTTTTCCACGATACCCGCACCGAATAATCCTGAAGACGATGAAAGAGGGTAGGGGATTTGGCGCGGTTGGTAAGCTCGTCCTTGATGATGCCGTATCGGGAAAATTCAGCCTCGGCTTCTTCAAGCGGCAGGTCAAGATTCCGCAACATCCATTGCCAGCGACGCCGCACGGCGGCGACATGTTCCAGAGCGGTCTCGCGCCGCTCGCCGATCAGCACCTCTTTTTCCAGTTTGCTGTCGCGGGCGCGCACGGGCAAATCGCCATGCAGAAAAGCGGTAAGCGCATCGCAAAGCGCGAGTTTGTTTTCGATGGAAAGTTCTATATTGATACGCTCGATGCCGTCGCAGTATTCGCCCATGCGATCCAGGGGAATAACCACGTCCTCGTTCAGCTTGAAGGCGTTGGTATGGCGGGAAATGGCGGCTGTGTTGGATCGCTCGATCCAGAACTTTTTACGCATTTCCGCTGTGGCCGCGATAAAGCCTTCGCCGCCGCGAAGATTGGTCATGCGAACGACATCGGAAGCGGCTGCCATGACGGATTTTTCATCGTGTCCTACGATGTCTCCGATCAGAACCATTTTCGGGCGACCATGTTGTTTGGCTTTGGTGGCGTAACCCACGGCTTTGATATAGCGTTCGTCCATGTGTTCCAGTCCCGCAAGCCGGACTCCCGCCTCATGCCCGCTCCCGCCGGGCTTGAAATAGTCGGTGATGTCGACTATGGAAGGCACGGCTTCCCGCGCCTGTCCGAAAAATTCGAGGCAGACAGTGCGCGTCACCGGCGGCATTTTGTGGAGCGCCCAGCGCGCGGCGACGATGATCCCGTCCGTGCCTTCCTTTTGCACGCCGGGAATGCCGCCCAGGAATTTATCGGTGACATCCTTGCCCAAGCCGGTTTTCCGGCAGCTTTTGCCGGGTATCCTGATTATTTCCTCGCCGATTTTTTTCTTGCCGTTCGGGGAGTGGCGGGACACTCGAAATTCCGCCGTTTCCTGCTCGTGAATCTTGCCAAGATTGTGATTTATGCGTTCAACTTCCAGCCAGTCGCCGTTCGGGTCGACCATTTTCCACCAGACCAGATTATCGAGCGCCGTTCCCCAGAGCACCGCCTTTTTGCCGCCCGCGTTCATGGCGATATTGCCGCCTATGGTGGAAGCCGAAGCCGAAGTCGGGTCTACCGCGAATACCAGTCCGGCTTTTGAAGCGGCTTCGGATACGCGATCTGTCACCACGCCCGCCCCGGCGCGGATCGTGGCATAAGGCGCGGAATGCCCCGGCAGGATGATTTCCTCCACCTCGCCAAGATGCGTCAGTTTTTCCGTATTGATGACGGCAGAATGGGGAGACAGCGGCACCGCGCCGCCTGTATAACCTGTGCCGCCGCCTCTGGGAATGATGGTCAGCCCCGCCTCGATGCAGCCTTTCACGAGCGGCGCGATTTCTTTTTCCGAATCCGGCGTCAGCACCACGAAAGGATATTCCACCCGCCAGTCGGTGGCGTCCGTCACGTGCGCGACGCGGGCGAAACCATCGAACGCGATATTGTCGCGGCGGGTATGGCGGGACAGAATGCTCAATGCGGTTTTTCGCAGTTGCCGGTTTTCCTGAAACCAGATTTCAAAATGCCGCACCGCTTTCTTTGCCGCTTCGACGAGTTGCAATACCTTCGCGCTTCTGTCCGGGGATTCGGATTCAGAGGCGAGGCGGCGTTTTTCTACTTCTTTCAGGCGATGATAGAGCGCGCCGATCAGAAGGGAGCGCCGTTCCCGGTTTGCCAGGAGGTCGTCTTCCAGATAGGGATTACGTTTGACTACCCAGATGTCGCCTATGACTTCGTAGAGCATCCGGGCTGAACGTCCGGTGTTTCGTTCGCCGCGCAACTCGTCCAATACGCGCCAGTTTTCTTCGCCCAGGAGGCGAATCACAATTTCCCGGTCGGAAAACGAGGTGTAGTTATAGGGAATTTCCCTTATACGGGCATTCATGGCAACGGCGGCAAGGTCGGCAAACTCTATATTTTAGCTTACTTCCGGCAGGCATGCTCTATTCGCTTCCTGGTCTTGCGGGCTGCAATTTTGGCTACGCCGCAAATCTCCTTATCCCATTTATGGGAGAGGGGTCAAGGGAGAGGGCTGGCGTCGCGGATTCAGGAAGCGTAAATGACAACTCAAGCCTTTACCTTTTCCCGCAAGCGGGAGAGGGGAGAAACAATTGCCGTCTGCAAGCCTTTTCGATCAGGAGAGGGGAAAAAGTCCATGACAGTCATTCATGCGCGGTGTATGATTCGCTCTCGTTGTTGTATCAATGTTTTTAAGGAACTTACATGAAAAAGCATACTGAACAGCGTTTTATCTTTCGTCCCACGGGTGTGGCTTTGGCTGTAGCCGCAGCTTTTTCCGCTACGTCGGCGCAGGCGTTTACTAATGTTGTTGAGCCTCCCGATCACAGCCCTGTGTACAACGAAACTGTTTCACATGGCCAGCAGGATGTGCGTAGCGGCGGCGAAGCCTACAATACCACCGTCAATTCATACGGTACGCAAAGTGTCCGCTCCGGCGGCACTACCACCAATACCACCGTCAATGATCGCGGCACGCAAATTGTTGCAGGCGAAGCCAGGACAACCACCATCAACGCGGGCGGTCAGCAAACAATTGTTTCAGGCGGCCTTGCCAGCGGCGCTACGATCCATGGCGGTCAGCAAGCTGTTGAAGGCGGTACCGCTACCGGCGTCACCATCAATTCAGGCGGCGAGCAAAGAGCTACCAACGCCGGAATCATCATTAACACCATCATGACTGGCGGCTGGCAACGTCTTGGTTCCGGCTCCAATGCCACCAACACCACCCTCTGGGGCGGCACGCAGGAGATTGACTCAAACAGCGTCGCCATTACCACTATCATTAACGGCGCCAGGCAAAACATTAATGCAAGCGGCGAAGCCAAAAATACCACCATCAATTCAGGCGGCGTGCAAAATGTTAACCGCAATGGCAAAGCCACTTCCACCATTCTCAACTCAGGCAGTACGCAAAACATTGACCGCGATGCCTCTGCCACCAACACCACCATCAACGCAGGCAGTACGCAAAACATAAACGCAAACGGCCAAGCCTACACCACCGTCATCAATTCAGGCGGCGCGCAAAATGTTAACCGCGATGGCAAAGCTGAAACGACTACCATCAACTCAGGCGGGGTGCAAAATGTTGACGGCTTAGCTGAAAAGACTACTATCAATTCCGGCGGTGTGCAAAATGTTCATCACGCGGCGCACACGACTACCATCAACGCGGGCGGTCAGCAAACTGTTTACGCGGACGGCTCCGCCAGCTACACCACCATCAACGCAGGCGTGCAGGATGTTTATGGCGGCTGGGCTACCAGCACTACCATCAACTCAGGCGGGGTGCAAAATGTTTACGCGGGCAGCAACCTCGTCGTAAGCAACACTAACATCAGCGCGGGCGGCGTGCAAAATGTTGATACAGGCGCCCTTGTCGGTAGCGCAGACATCTGGGGCGGCGGTACGCAGAATATCAGCGCAGGCGCCTCCGCAACCGACGCCATTATCTCCTCCGGCGGGGTGCAAAATGTTGACGGCAGAGCCGTTAATACCGACATCTACTCCGGCGGCGTGCAAAACATCAATGCAGGCGGCGCTTCTTGGTCTGCTTATGTGCATAGCGGCGGAACCATCAATGCTATTGGCAATACGGGGAACATGGGCGGCACGAACACCATTTATGAGGGGGGTGTGTTGAACGCGGAATTTCTGAATCTGCTCCCTTTGTCCACCCTGATTTTAATACGCGATACTGACTCCACCCAATCTACCAACTTTTCCGGTTCGGGGAATATCGTCAAGCAAGGCAGTGGGACGTTGACTCTGACTGGCGACGCGAATTTCTACTTTTGGCACGGCGGGATAACGGTGAGAGAAGGGACGCTCAGTATTGACAATACCTACAATCTCGGCACGGGCACAAACACGCTGGAGGGCGGCACGTTGCGTCTGGCTGGCGGTCCCTCTAGAGATTACAACCAGGGCTGGGCGCTTGGCGCGGGCGACAATTTCATTGAAACGCCGGGGGGCGTGAATGCGATTCTGAACGGTAGCCTTACCGGCACGGGCGGATTTACCAAGACCGGCGATGGCACGTTGACTTTGAGAGGTTCCAATCAGCAGATTGGCGACATAACGGTCAGTGCGGGCACGCTTAGCATTGACGGCGATTATTACGCTCTGGGGACGGGGACGAACACTCTGGCAGGGGCAACTTTGCGGCTACAGATCGCCAGAAATTATAATAAAGGCTGGACGCTGGGGGCAGGCGATAACGTCATTGACACGCCAGGGACAGGCGACCCTGCCAGGATGGCAGGCGCTTTGATTGGCACGGGCGGATTCACCAAAACAGGCGAGGGCACATTGACCCTGACCGGAGCGAACACTTACAGCGGGGCTACCATCGTTAGAGAGGGGACGCTTGCGGGCAATATCGCTTCTAACACCAACCTTTCCGTAGCCAGCGGGGCAACTTATGACACCTTGGCCGCGTCCCGCAGCATCAACACCTTGTCCGGCGCGGGCAGTATCACAAATACGGGCGGACTGACAGTAAACAGCGGCAATTTCAGCGGCGATATCAGCGGCGGGGGCGGTTTGACCAAAAACAGCGGCGGCGGTCTTTACGTCGGCAGCTTTCAGGCCGGAAATCTCGCTGTAAACTCAGGCGGTCTTTACATTGGCGGCGACTCGACTGCTTCCGGCGTAGCCGCATTTGCAAACGGCACGACTTTCGGCACAAGCAGAGGCTTTGTGCTTACTGCCAACAACGTCACCATCGGCAGCGGCGCGACAGTTGACCTGACTTCTGCATCCTTTGACGGTTCGCTTACTCCCATTACCGTTATAAAAACCAACGGCAACACAATCAGCGGCGGCTTTGACAAGGTGACGGTGGGCGGCGTGGAGGTAGGTTCCTTGCCTGTTTCGCTGGAAAGGTTTATTACCGCAGAACTCGCGGCAGAAACCCGGAGCACGGAAGTGGTAGTTACCGGGGCTTTTGGTCTGGTCTGGAATAGCGAGGAAGATGATTCGGCGCATGGTCACTTCAATGTGGGTTCGGAATTTACGCTTGACGCAAACCTTGCCAATAATCTCGAAAGCGATGCATGGTTTGGCGGATGGGACGGCAAGAAGCTTACCAAGACCGGCGCGGGAACATTGATCCTCACCGGCGCGAATACCTACACCGGCGGCACGGTTATCAACGCGGGAACGTTAAGCATTGGCTCTGACGCCAATATCGGCGCGACGGAGGCGGGGCGGGAAAACATTCTTGGGGGTACGGACGCGGCGGCTCCGGCGACCCTGCGCCTCACCGGCACCGGCGCAATCTACAGCAGTAGCTGGACGCTTGAGGGAATCCTTAACGCCATTGAAACGCCGGACAGCGTTACTGCCACAATGAGCGGAAACTTGACCGGCGCGGGCGGCGGCTTTGAGAAGACCGGCGAGGGTCGACTGATTTTAACCGGAACCAATACCTACAGCGGCGGCACGACGGTTTCTGCGGGGATTCTGGCGGGAGATACGACCAGTCTGCAAGGTAATATCACGAACAATGCCGGCGTGGAGTTCAATCAGGCAAGCAACGGCTCCTATACAGGAGTTATGAGCGGCACAGGACAGCTTGCCAAGGGCGGTGCGGGGACATTGACCCTTGCAGGCGATAACAGCTACAGCGGCGACACGGTTATCCAGGATGGAAGCCTGACGGTCACCGGCTATCTGGGTCATACGGGAGGCAGCATCGGAGCTTATTCCGGCAACATCATCCACAATGGAACAAACCTGACTTTCAATCAAGGTTCAGGCAGTCAACAAACCCTGTCCGGCGTAATTTCCGGCAGCGGCTCTTTAACCAAGAGCGGAGATGGAATCCTTATTCTCACCGGCGTGAATGACTACGGCAGCACAACGGTAAATGGCGGCGCGCTAAGCATCGGCTCTGACGCCAATATCGGCGCGGGGACAAACGCCCTGAATAACGCGACCCTGATGTTAACCGGCGGCGATTATGCGAAAGACTGGACGCTCACAGGAGCCGCTACCATCGAAACAGAAGTTACTGCCATTATGAGCGGGGTTCTCGGCGGCGCGGGCGGATTCGAGAAGACTGGCGCGGGAACATTGATCCTCACCGGAACCAATACCTATACTGGCGGCACGACGGTGAGCGGCGGCGCGCTAAGCATCGGCAGTGACGCCAACATCGGCGCGACAGGGACAAATACCCTTAATGGCGGAACCCTGCGGCTGACCGGGGCAAGCTATGCAAGAGACTGGACGCTAAATGATGTGGCAGGCAACGCCATTGAAGCGACTGGCGGCAACGCCGCCATGAGTGGCGTCCTGGGCGGCGCGGGCGGTTTTACCAAGTCTGGCGGAGGCGAATTGACCCTTTCCGGCGCGAACACTTACAGCGGCGACACGACCATCAGCGGCGGAACGCTGGAAGTTACCGGAACCCTGGGGGGCGGCAGCTATGGCGGAGCCATAGTCAATAACGGGGCGCTGACTTTCAACCAGACCGCCAATCAGAGCCTGTCCGGCGATATTTCCGGCTCTGGCTTGCTTACCAAGAGCGGTTCGGGCGCATTGACCCTTGCCGGGAATAACAGCGGCTATAGTGGCGACATAACGGTAAGAGGCGGCACGCTAAACATCGGCTCTGATGCCAACCTCGGCTTGGGGACAAACACCCTGGCGGGCGGAACCCTGTCACTGGGCGCCGCGACGTACAGCAAAGGCTGGACGCTTGGCTATATGCCGGAAACCGGTCTCAATGTCATTGCGACGACAGGAAGCGCCGCCATTAGCGGAAACCTGACCGGCGACGGCGGGTTCATCAAGAATGGCGCTGGCACATTGACCCTTGAGGGCGATAATGATTACAAGGGCGTTACCATTGTCAATGCAGGAACGCTTGCGGGCAACATCGCTGACAATACCGACCTTACCGTACGCGGCGGCGCGACCTATAGCGCCTTGAGCGGCGACCGCGTCATAAACACCCTGTTTGGCGCGGGCGCAGTCAATAACACAGGCGGCGGCATAACCGTCAACCGCGCCAATTTCAGCGGCAACATCAGCGGCGATGGCGACCTGACAGTCAGCAGAGGCAATATCAGCGGCGCCATCAGCATCACCGGCGACCTGACCAAAAACAGCGGCGACAACCTCTACATCGGAACTACCACAGCAGGCAATGTCACTGTAAATGCCGGTGGTTTATACATGGGCGACGGTAAAGTTATGACCGCTTCCGGCCATGTGGAATTTAAGGACGGCACGACCCTGGGGGCGGGCTTCGATGGCTCCGCCTACTCCTCGATCACTGCCGGGGACGTGACTATAAGCGAGTTCGGCGCGACGATTGACCTGACATCTTACAACCAGACATCACCCGCAACCCCGTTTACTGTCATAACATCCGCGAACGAAATTGTCGGCAACTTCAGCAGGGTGACGGTAGGCGGCGCGGAGGTACACACCGAGGTTACGATTGACCGGTTTATCAGAGGAAGCGCCGTAGCGGCAAAAAGTCCTGATGAGAAGGAAATACAAGTTACCTTGGGGGGTTTTGAACTGGTCTGGAACCTGCCGATTACAGAAACAGACCCTGATTCAGGCAAAACCCTGGCGCACGGCACGTTCGATGTGCGTTCGGAATTTACCCTTGGCGCAAGTCTTACGGATCGTAGTAGTGATACAGGCAATAATGAGATTGATCCTGCGACCAACAAATGGGAATGGGACGGCAAGACCCTGACCAAGACCGGCCACGGCGTCCTTATTATGACAGGCACTGGTCATGGCTACGGCGACACGATCATCAAGGCGGGAACGTTAAGTATCGGCTCTGACGCCAATATCGGCATTGGGACAAACATTCTGGACGGCGGAACCCTGCTCCTGACCGGGGGAAGCTATGCAAAAGGCTGGACGCTCAATGCGGCAAGCAACGTCATTGAAACGCCGGATGGCATCAGCGCCGTCATGAGCGGCGCGCTCGTCGGCGACGGCGGATTACGCAAGGCCGGCGAAGGCGCGCTGACCCTGGGCGGCAATAACACCTACGAAGGCGACACGATCATCGTTGCAGGCAACCTGACAGTCACCGGCTATCTGGGTTATGAGGCAGGAGCGGGAGGCAGCAACGACTATGGCGGCAACATTGTCAACAATGGCGGCAGCCTGACTTTCAGGCAAGGCGGCGATCAAACCCTGTCCGGCAGCATTAACGGCAATGGCGGGTTAGAAAAGGACGGCGGCGGCGCATTGATCCTCACCGGCAATAACGGCTACATGGGCAGCACCACCATCAGCGACGGCGCGCTTATAGTCGAAGGAACTCTGGGCAACGGCACCTATACCGGCAACATCACCAACAATGCCGAGCTGGTTTTTGATCAATCCGATAATCAAACCCTGTACGGCAGCATTACCGGCAGCGGCTCGCTGACCAAGGATGGCGCGGGAACCCTGTTTTTGTTTGGCGATAATAACGGCCACACGGGAGACATAACCGTAAGCGGCGGCAAACTTGGCGTTACGAGCGATCGCAGCCTCAACGCGGAATCGTCGGAGCGTAATCTCTCCGGCGGAACCCTGCTGCTCCAAGGCGGCACGTACGCCAAGGGATGGACGCTTGATGCGGAAGCCAACGCCATTGAAACGGCAGGCAGCGGCGCCACCATGAGCGGAGTCCTGGACGGCGCGGGCGGATTTACCAAGACAGGCAATGGGGAGCTAATCCTCGGCGGCAATAATACCTACGAAGGCGACACGATAATCGGCGCGGGAAGCCTGACAGTCACCGGGTATCTGGGCTATGAGGCAGGAACGGGAGGCAGCAACGACTATGGCGGCGACATTGTCAACAATGGCGGCAGCCTGACTTTCAGGCAAGGCGGCGATCAAATCCTGTCCGGCGAGATTTCCGGCGCTGGCGCCCTTGTCAAGGATAGGGCAGGAACGCTTGAAATTACCGGCTCCAACAACACTTACACGGGTCTGACCGCAGTAATGGCCGGAACCCTGGCTGTCGGCGACGGAGCTGACTGGAACATATCGGACAAGCTGGCGCTCCACAGCGGAGCCACCCTTGACGCATCAAGCGTAATCATGATTGTCGGCGATCTCAGGCAGATTGACGTGTATGGTCGCAGCAATGCGGGCATGGAACCTGCTGAGTGGACGGGCAGCAATTTGAACATGGAAGGCCAGACCGTGAATTTCCACATGTTCGGAGGGCAGCCTGATCCCGTGTTTCTCGTTAATGGCGCGGATGCGAATATTATTGACGCCACTATTGGATTGACCATGTCGGGATACCTGTTTGAAAAACAGAGGGTCGAGCTTCTGCAAGTGGCTGGCGGCGACCTGGAAGCAAATGACGACTATGGAATGAGAACCATAGCACGCGGCACAACCATGGAGGAGGTATACGGCATCTGGAAGGATGGTAATTCTCTTTACGCCGGTCTGGAAAATCGTAAGGCAAGCGATAAAGCCAAAGCCTATTCCACGGGTTTTCTCTCTGGTGTCGCATTCCTGAATCAGGGTTCTGATCTTGTTTCCGGACAGGGGATGTTTGAGGCGGTATATGCTGCCGACCCGGTAAGCGGCAGGCCAAACACAGGATTTGCCGCTGTCTCCGGCGGAAAGTCGCGTTACAAAACCGGCTCGCATTCGGATGTGTCCGGCGTATCCCTCATTGCCGGAGCTTCCTGGGGGCAGAATCTGGAGCAGGAGCAGCGGCTGACGCTGGGAGTCTTCATGGAGTACGGCAATGCCTCCTATGATTCCTATAATTCCTTTGCGAGAGGCGCCGTTGATGGCAATGGCGATGTGCGCCATTACGGCATCGGCGCTCTGGGTCGTCTGGATCTGGCAAACGGCGCCTATACGGAAGGCAGCTTTCGCATGGGCAATGTCAAGAACAAGTTCAGCGGCAAGGGTTTTGGCAGCGATGGCGATTTGAGAGGCAATTACAAAACCTCTTCCATGTATTTCAGCGCCCACCTTGGAGCGGGTCATGCCCTGGAGATCAATGAGAAAAACAGTCTTGACCTGCACGTCAAATATCTCTGGACGCGCCAGGGCAGTGATTCCGTGTCTGTGGCCGCGAATGAGTCCGTTGATTTCAAGTCTGTCAATTCCCATCGTGTTCGTTTGGGCGGGCGTTTCAATCATGACATGGAAAAGAACGTGAGAGTGTATGCCGGTCTTGCCTATGAATACGAGTTTGACGCCAAGGCGAAAGCTACTGCTATCTATACCGCGCAATACTTCGGCGATTTTGTGAATGACATTAACGCGCCTTCCCTGAAAGGAAGCACGGGAATCGCCGAGTTTGGCGTAAATTTCAAGCCGTCGCAAAACAAGCCGTTGTTCCTTGAAGCCGGATTGCAAGGCTATGTCGGCAAGCGCGAAGGCATTACCGGCAGCCTGCGGATGAGATACGAGTTCTGATTCCTATGGGGTTGGGGATTAAACCTGACCCCTGACGCAGGGCTTCGCAAGGCGCGAACCCCAACGTAAGCTGACCGATAAATGCGACGCGAGAGGATGAAAATCGCTAAAATGAGTTTCCTTTTTATTATCGGGAGCTTTTTATGAACCTGACTGAAATTGTCCGCAATCGTCATAGCTGCAAGGCTTTTGACCCCGCCCGTCGGATTTCCGCCGCTGATTGGGCGCACTTGAAGGCTGTGCTTGTCAATGCGCCGTCTGCCGTCAACTCCCAGCCTTGGCGTTTCATAGTCGCTCAAAACGACGAAGGGCGCGCGCGTATCCTGAAGGGAATGACCGCGCCGCAATTTGCCTACAACGAACCCAAAGTAAAAAACGCTTCCCATACGGTTGTCCTGTGCGCCAGGAAAAAACTTGATGCCGATCACCTGAACGCTGTGCAGGAAGCCGAAGATCAGGCCGGACGCTATGCCTCGTCTGATATCAAAGCTATGGTGGTCAATATGCGCAATCTTGGTGTAAATGCGTACCGTGAAAAAGGGACTGAAGCCGAATGGCTTGCCCGCCAGGTCTATATCGCTCTGGGTTTGCTCCTGCTTGGCGCGGCAACGCTCGGTATTGATGCCTGCGCGCTAGAAGGCTTTGATGTCGAGGCGCTTGATCGTGAATTGGGGTTGGGTGAGACGGGTCATACTGCGGTTGTTGTGGTTACTCTGGGTTATCGCGCTCCTGATGATTTCAACGCGGCGCTGCCCAAGTCCAGATTGCCGGAAGCATTGGTGCTGACGGAAATTTGAATATGCGATATGTTGTTGTTCTGCTGTGCGCGGCGCTTGCCGCGTGCGGCGAAGTGGAGGACACAAGGCCGGGACGCCCTGTAGCCACCCGGCAGGAGGCATTCAAAGCCATTTTGCGCGCCTTTGAGCCGATGGGGCTACAGATACGGGAATACGCCTTCGAGCCGGTAAGTTTCATGGATCACGCCCGCGCGCTGGATCGTATAAAGGATACGCCCTGGGAATACTTCGGCGAGGATACCCAATATCCGCCCAGCAAATCACTGGATCGTCTCTGGCAGGAGAGGGCGGGCTTTGACGCGCTGCAAGATGATTTCCTGCGCTCGACGGGCGAATTGGTGATTGCAGCCGAGAGCCGCGACGAGGCAAGAATTCGCGCCGCCTGGACTGCCGTGGAAACAACCTGCCGTGATTGTCACAAGGGTTATCGGCGTTAGAGCGGTTTTGATTTAACCCTGTATAGCAGATATGGATTTTTGCTGGATTCCCGCCTACGCGGGAATGACGCCGGGAATGTGGTCATGTTTTCTCTACTGTGGCAGCGTGCCTGCTGCTCCCACTATTCCAATCTTTCCACTAGAAATGAACGCGTAGGCGGGAACCCACAATGAATGTATCCGCTTGAACCGAAGCCGCTCTAGAGCGTGTCGTCAATAGCTTGTATATTCTGAATTTTTGGCAAACAGGAGAGCATCTTATGGAACAGGCAGACAGACGGCACGACATATCCGATACAGTCTGGCAGCAGTACATATGGAAACGCTGATTTATTCACCTTGTCAAAAAACTACCCTTTACAAAACAATGAGTTCGGTTGGTCGGTAGCTTGGTTTTCTGAATAAATCAGCGTTTCCATATAGTCATTCCCGTAAATAATTATGCTTTTTCGCATAATATGCGGGAGAGGGAGAACATTGCTCCCGCGCCAAATTATTCGTCATTCCCGCGAAGGCGGGAATCCAGCAAAAATCCATATCTGCTGTGCAGGATTAAATCAAAACCGCTTTAGTGATTCATGGTCGAGCAAGCCGCTTTCAATGCGTTGCAAATAAGCCAGAATCAAGTCTCGCGTCAGAAAACTCCCAAACGCCGCCTTATCCTGTTGCTTCACAATCGGGAAGGTAGACAGGATGTAATCGGCATCATCCTGCGACAAGCCGTATAAATACATGAAGAGGGCGTCCAGTCGCGCCATTCGATGAATGCGATCCGTCTTGTCCCAGACAAAAGGCGGTTTGACATTGCCCTTCTTGTCAACATAGCCAAGATCACGCGCGAATGGCGCCATGTCACGCGCGGTATAAGTGAGCGCCAGCGCCTCTTCGCACACGTAATCACCGATATTTACGTCGCCAATGGATTCTTCAAAGCGTTCCGGGGCGATAACGGGGAGTTGCTCGACAATGTACCAATTTAAGTGAGTGGTTTGTACCTTGGTTCTGGCAACGAAATCAAAGGCAAAAGAGTTCAGATTCGCCAATAACAAAGATTGCCTTTTTGCGGCAAGAGCGTCATTTTTTTGAGGGATAAGCACAGGCAGCGTATTCCCATAGCCTGCCTTCGGCGTTATGGCGGCAATCATTGTGCGGACATTGGTTGTGGCTGTAATATCCTTTAGCGCAATACACCAGGATATGTCCGACCTTTCCGCCACATCTTCATTGTTGACCCAGTACTGTGGAACCGGAAACCGATCAGGCTGAATTTTCAGTTTATCGGGCAGAGCTTCCTGCTGCGCCGGGCGATGCAGGTTATGCGGGTTGCGTACCACGTCAGCGGCGCGATGGTCGTACATCTGCACCATTTTACCTTCATAGAGCGGCAACATTTCGGCCTTGCCCTTATCCTTGTCCTTATGCCAGCGATTCAGCCCGGTTTCTTTCCAGC